>WLWD01003596.1_pt1 | contig 32948 bp, 20 predicted proteins | sample 6712731 | NCBI WGS metagenome assembly WLWD01 (sample SAMN12718690, study PRJNA576275) | sponge metagenome | isolation source: marine sponge | host: Mycale hentscheli | place: New Zealand: South Island, Marlborough, Capsize Point | collected 2014-11-01
TTATATAAATGTACCACTACTGTTACATAGATTAAAGCTTGTTATAAAATTGTACCACTACTGTTACATAAAGTAGAGCTGCTTATAAAGATGTACCATTGTAATTGTTTGTTGTTTATTTTTAATGTTCGAAAAAGTAGAAGATATTTATTTATATACGGATGCAATATGATTTTTAAACATTTTATGTGTTAATAGTCTTCAGAAGGAGTAGAAGAACAAGCTCCAGTCGATGAGATAAGTTTAGGGGTAACATTTTACCAGCATCTATATATATAGAAATGGAATTTAGTGACTTAATGATTTCAAGTTGAGATTGGGAGATTCAGTTATAGAGTGGCCTTGCATGTTGCAAAGGTCCAACTATATCGACACGAAAAAGAAAAAAGTTATTGTCTCGTGAGATCCTCCATTGTAATTGTTTGTTGTTTATTTTTAATGTTCGAAAAAGTAGAAGATATTTATTTATATACGGATGCAATATGATTTTTAAACATTTTATGTGTTAATAGTCTGCTCATAACCCTCCTCCATTGTCGCCGTCTCAAGTCAGTGAGGTAAATTTAGGGGTAACACTTTACCAGCATCCATTTATTGTACCACTAATGTTTTAGATGGCATGTTCGGCTGAATGTGCAGTAAGTTTGTTTTTGTGTTTTTTGTTTTGTTTACAAAAAGTGATTAAAGGCTTAATATTTAAATTTTCAGCAAAAGTTTACAAAAATCGAAGAACGAGTATTGAGGATAGAGGTTTGTTTTGTTTTTTTTTGTTTACAAATTGAGTTCTTATATGTGACCGTCTCTGTGAAAAGGGTCCTTGTCGCGCTAAAAAAGATTTTGAGTTATAGCCCGATAAAGTCGGAAATACGATGGAAAGTGCAAAAAATATGTTCTATTCATCGTAAAGAACAACCTTTGAAATACCAGTTCACCGAGTTTCATAACTCACCGACGTTGAGAACTGTGTTGAACAGTTGGCTAAACACCGCCACTAAACAATCGCCCGTAACGCTGAAGCTAAGTTGCGCGTATACGAATTATAAATTGCTAAAGTCATGCGCGTATACGGAAATTTTTTTTTAGTAGTTACAGCAACACAGAAGCAGCGCGGGAAAGTGGTTAGCAATCTAAAGGCGATAATGGCTTCTGGTGAAGTGTGCGCTTCCGCTCTGAATGAGTTTAGCCTTTATTCCCCTGGGGATCAAGCAGCCTTGCAGGCTGTGGTTGAGGATTATTTTACATACATGGATGAAAATGAGAGTGAATGTTTAGCAGATTTAGAAGGTATTTTTAAAGCACTTTGTGTGTGTGTGTGTGTATAAAAGTAAACTATTAATACAGACATAGGAATTTCTAATGGCACAAGTAATTATGATGAAACAGAGGTTATGAATGAAATGGATGTTATGCATGAAATGGATGTTATGGATGAATTGGATGAAACTGAATCTGATGCTCACTTATTGGAATGTTCCCAACGTGAAGTAGGAATCATTGATAATTCTGACGTGCATGAGGTGGCTTTGAGTAGGATGTCTACAATGACTTTGGAAGATTCCCCTGCTGAAATTACAGATGACATCTCTGAATTTGTTGAGAATGGTTGCGGCTGTTCTAAGTGGAACGGTAAGAGTTGTGTGAAGCAATTTTCAGTTTCTCACATACAAGAAATACGACTGCAATGCCAGGAACTTTCTCGTTCTGAATTAGACTTGGTCATTTTAGGGCAATTGCAAGCTCTAATGAACAATCATGACACTGTGTCTGTTGATCCCACCACAAAGCCACTCCCAGAGCAAGACCATACTTTGCCTACCACCATCAGGGAAAACAAATTTGTTTGAAAGCATTCCTCTTTCTCCATTCTATAGGCAGCAAGCGTCTGAAGAACCTGTATAAGAGTTTTCATGTACAAGGAATACTGCCTCGTGTCCATGGAAATTTGAAACGCCTTCCATCACACACACTTTCTTTTAAGTCTGTCCAACAAGTTCTAGCTTTCATTGCCAACTATGCTGAAGAAAACTATATTCTTCTTCCTGGACGTATTCCAGGATACAAATCCTGTGAAATGAAGCTCTTACCATCGAGCAAATCAAAAAAGCAGATTTGGAGACTTTATGAGGCAGCATCCGAGGGGGTTGAAGATATTCATGTTGTGGCTTACAATACTTTTTGTCGGTTGTGGAAGTCACTGCTACCAGACATTATAATGATGCGTCCCATGTCAGACCTCTGTTGGCAGTGCAAGCAAAACAGTCACCTCATCTTACGTTCGGCAAATTGTACAGACATTGAAAAACATCAAACTTTGCAGAAAGCTTTGGACCATCTTCAAGTTGTTGCTGCTGAACGATCACTGTACCGGAAATTTGTGAAAGACTGCGCTACTTCACTCCACTCAGAGTTCACTTCGAATGGCTTGTTTCAACTTCCACCTTTGTCTTGCAAAATCCCAGAGAATTCAAAAACAATACAGGTCCACTATTCCTTCGACTATGCACAAATGGTATGTGGTTGATACACAATACAGGTCCACTATTCCTTCGACTATGCACAAATGGTATGTGGTTGATACACAATACAGGTCCACTATTCCTTCGACTATGCACAAATGGTATGTGGTTGATACATTATCTCACTGTTGAAAATAGGGTGTCAGGGAAACAAAATTTTAATGAATTTTATTAATTTTTAGGTTCATTATCCGTCTAGTCCACTGCAACCAGGCCCCATGTACTTCCTTGTTCCAAGAAAATGCAGCATTTTTGGCATTCATTGCGAAGGAGTTCCCAGACAAGTGAATTACTTGACAGATGAAGCATTTGATTGTGGTAAGGGAGCAAACATTGTCGTCAGTCAGTTGCACCATTTTTTTGAGAATCATGGGTTTGGAGAAAATGAAGTTTGTTTGCACGCAGACAACTGCTGTGGACAAAATAAGAACAACATCATGGTGCAGTATCTGTTGTGGAGAACTCTAACCAATAGGCATACCAAAATTTTGCTCTCCTTCCTCATAGTTGGACACACTAAGTTCTCACCAGACTGGTGTTTCGGGCTACTGAAACAAAAATACAGAAAGACTGACATCGGTAGCCTTAATTCGCTAGGGAAGTGTGTTAATGCTTCTGCTGGTTGTAACCACACCCAGTTTGTTGGGATGTCAGATGGAACTTTGATTGTTCCCATATTCGACTGGTCGTCCTATTTTGCCGTGCACTTCAGGCGACTACTTGGGATCACGAATTATCAACACTTCCACTTTGACTCCTCTTGTCCAGGTGTTGTTCAAGTTCAGGAACGTTGCGACTCTAAGAAAATTAGAATTTCACTTCTGAAGGATGATTGGATTCCACCTCCATCAACATTACCACAGCAGATTTTTCCAAAAGGATTGTCGCAAGAGAGAGAGTGGTACCTGTATGACCATATACGTACTTTTTGTCCAGATTCTGAAAAAGACACAACATGTCCTCTACCTGCATTTCCAAAACCAGTTTCTCGTTCTGGAACTCCCAATCCCAATCCAGTAGCTGCAACTAGTGAAGGGCTTGATTCTGTACCTGAGTCGTCTTCAGTCAGTCCTAAAGCCAAGCGTCATTGTGGCCTTTGCAGGGAACCTGGTCACAATGCCAGAACATGTCCAAATAAATAATTTTAATTTCTCATCTATAAGTTCATCATAGTCACAATAGCCATGCATTTACTTACAAACCTTAACCATTTCTTTATTATTCATGTAAACATTCTAGACAGTATAAAGAGTTTGAGCTTGAACTGTATATTTTTGCCATGGTAATAACCGCCAGGACATCACACTGTACACACTGGCAAATGTCAACTAAAATGCATAGAGACAAAGTAGCCAGCTTAACTAGATTTCTAACACCGAGGCACTAGCTTATAACAACACCGAGGCACTAGCTTATAACAACACCGGACTAAAAATATGGCTAGCTTAGCCAAACTATCAAATTCCCTTTCTAAAACTACCACTAAACTAGAGCTGTTACGTCTTACCTTTGCTTTCGAAAAAGTCCAACGCAAACGAGAGCCGTTCTGCCATGCTTACTTCTTTTTCCCGGCAAATGGTAGCCACAGCCAGACCGAAGCCCAACCCATCCGTATGCGGGGAAAACCGGATGTTGTTAATCACAACGAAAGCTCAACTTTGACGGGCGTTTTCTCGATTTCTTTTGGAAAGCGTAATCAAGAAAGCCGGGTACAAAAACAGTCGTAATTCCGCTTTCAATGAGAATTATGAGGCGCTTAATAGCTCATTTTAAAGCTCATGAAACGAGCTTTGCGTTAGTGCAACTAACTAAAAAAAAATTTTTTCCGCGACAAGGACCCTTTTCACAGAGACGGTCACATATTTGTATTAACCTTGCAGAGAATGTTGGGATTAACAACTGTAAGTTTTAATTGATTATTATTTAATGTGTTTTAGAGTACTTTGAAATAGTTGTCAACATTTGATTTTTTATGCATATCCTGTGTCCCGTCCGGTTAGTTGAATTTCTGGTGAATGTCCCAGTTGTTTTGCGGACATGCTCTTAAGGGTGGCCGCACACCGCCTACGCAATTTTTTGTTGATGGTTGCTATGCACGATTACTACTATTGTATACTTACAGGGGCTTCTCCACTACAACACAAGGACAAAGTACCTGCCGAAGGAGCCGCTCACTAATTTTAGAGCGAATCTGGAGGAAATATCGGGGCCTTGTTATAAAACTTTGTAGCACTTTTTTGGAACGGTGCGATAAGTTGGAGCTCCGCAATTTGGTGCACTATTAGCCGAGCCGATACTCTACTGCAACATAACGAGTTCTTATCCATTTCAATATTACTTTATGATTTATTCACAATTTTTTCTATTTATAAGATATTGAAAAATTCTCGTTATGGTGCAGTTCATTTTTTTTTGGTTTACCCGTGTGTAAAATTTTTGTGTCGTTCTCATTATCAGATTCCAAGAAAAACTCATACAAAATTTGGAACTTTAATTCCACTCGCAATTCTTAAGAAATAGCCCCACCCCCATATCTCGTACTACGAGTACGCGAGCAATTTTTTTTCAATTAGTTTGTATTAGTTCTAAAAAGAGCCCACCTATATCAAGAGTAAACAAACATCAATACAACAATAACAAGAGAGTCAGAAGAGAGAGCAGTTTATTGGAGATAGCCAGAGGTGAAGGTATTAGATCTGCGCAGCTTGGGAAGTCTTCGCTCCGCAGAAATAGAGCCTGGTGGATCCATCCGCTTGAGTTCAGGTGCGCAGAGTCCGGAGAACGGCTACTGGAGGAGAGGCAGCCTGGTGCACCTTGCCGCGTGAGCTCTGACGACGTATGGAGAGTTGCTGTAAACGAATATGAGACAACAAGAAGCTAAACTAAAACACCACAACTTCGCAAAATATACTTCTGCTACTAATGCGCGATTGTTTCTGCTCGCGTATTATCGAATGGTGGGGTATTGGCGGGGAATAAATTAATGTCCGGATCTACAGGCGGTGCGCGTTGCTATGTGCGGCCACCCTTAATATGCACACAATTTTACATAGATAAATTAACTAGTTATTTTTAACCCTTTCGTTCCCAATCCCGCTTTGAAGCGGGTGAAGACCGGTTGGCTTCTCCGAATTTTTAAAAATAGTTGCTTTATAGCTAGAACCTTCAGATTGCATACACAGGTGCCCAATGCATTGGAGAAGCATCTAAAATAGCTTTCAGCCAGGACTGCTTCGACAGTACCTCACAGCAGTTGCGTTTATTTCTTCCTCGGCAAAAAAAAAAAACATTGGTTCTCCGTCGAATTTTAAAAAAAGTTACCTTCTTCACAGCAGCTTCATTTATGGATCCAGTCATCTACAGAGCTTTGTAGAAGCAGCAAAAAATTGCTTGAGCTCAGTAGCCTTCCATAACACATTGAAACAACCGCTTCTTTGCCGACCAAGACTTTGCGGTTGGACTTACTGTCTTCTCCATTTTTTATAAAAAGAAAAAAAATCGCCTGCCCAGCAGACCCGCCCGCCCCCAGTTCACCCCCAAGTTCCCCACCCCCCACCCCCCCCCCCCCCCAGTTTCAACTGGGGCCTCCCGATTACGACAGTATACCCCGGTCCTGCTTATACTCATACGGCAAAACACACACGCAGCACCGCGACCCGTGCTCGTGTGACACGGTTTAAACATACCCCCGACAGCACAAAACCATTTTTTTCAAAGTCATTTTTTGGAAGATGGCGTCTACAAGTTACAATGCGGTGCAAGTTTTAGACTTGCTTGATGTTGACTCTAGCGACTCAGGATCAAGCGGAGAGAAGGGAGACTACATCTAGGGCTATAGGAGGCCCTGTATCAGGGTTGGTGGACCAGACCCCGTCAACTCTGATACTGAAAATGGGAGTCAAGAAGATGATGAGGTAAGCTTGTCTTTCTCTTGTCTTTCTCTTGAAAAATAGCAAGCTTCTGTTGTGGAAAGGACTTATTTATAGCTATATTGAGATAGAGTAAGCTGTTTAGCTATAATATATATATATTTCATTGAGTTTTGAGATTTGAAAGTGGCTTGTGGTTTTTTGAACAAATTCAAATTTTCAAAAAAATTAAAAAAGTTTTTTTACCACATATACTACTAGGACCAGATGTGAATGCAGTCACCGACCCCGATTACGCAGATGAGGCGACAGGAGCAGAGTCTTCCAGTGATGAAGGAGAGGATACCGGACCTGAGTCTTCCAATGATGAAACAAAAATAGGCAGCAAGTTCCAGTGATGAAGAAAGAGGAAGTGGCTCCTCCTGCTCCGAGTTCTGGACGTCCTCGCGGTCGGAGAAGGCGGGAACCAGAGTCGGGTGGATGAGGTAGGGGGAGAGTGGCATGTGGGCATACGAGAGGCCCACATGAAGAGTTGAGAGAGCAGAGGGGAACATTACAGAATACTGCAGAACATTAGTATTCATTCACGCATGCCTAGAGTAGTAGTCATGCTTGTTAGAACATTTAGCAGTCATGCTCGTTAGAACATTTTATGTGCATGGATCTTATTGGTTAGTTTTATGTCATTGGGAGGAGTCAGCTCCCTGTATATATGCATTGCCATGTGTTGCATTTTGTTAGAGTTCAATTACATTCAAACCCAGCTAACTACTTGTGTGAGTGTACCAATTCGTTGGATAGGGTCTGGCTGCGGCTTACGATCCCTAGATTAACTCTCTGGTGGCAGCGTACTATTGCTGTCTCCAGGTGTCGGGCCTTGCCGATCTACGGATTACGAGCGAGCTCCCACATATTGGTGGCAGCGGTGGGATCCCGACGAACTACGGATCTGAGGGACCAGGGATCTTGCGTGGAGACGTCCATTAGAGAGACCAATCGAACGAGGGACCGAGAGGACGACTGCGGTGTCCGAGTGTCCAAGAGTCTGCTTCTGTGGAGGCGGCTAAAAAACTAGTCAGAGCAATCTACTACCCGCGGTCTACGGACTAGCGATTCACGGACCCTTGCTGAGGCAGTGGGGACGACTACGAGCCAACCCTGTTGCGACAGAGGAAGCTAAATCAACGGGACCCGTGCTACGGCCGAGGACCAGAGTAGAGAAGAAGGAGAGAAGGAACGGGAAGGAAAGGAATTTTGCAGAGATCTGCAGAGGCGTGAAACAGCCCTAGAAACTTGCATCACTGTAGTGAAGTGTTTGTGTCGTGTTGTGGTTTCCGAGTTGTAAAAGTTATTGTTGTTAATTATTTCTAATTTTGTGTTGTATCCTGTGTCTGACTTGTAATCGTTATTGACTTTGATTATTTCTAATTGTGTGTCCGTTGCATCTGTGTTTCACCCAAGGTCATTGCTGTTCTATTTTTGTGCTCATAGGATCCAGCGGAGGACGAGTTCACTTGCCCTCTATGATAGAGTCTGGACCAGGTGGGGGGAGGAGGAGGACCAAGAAGTCTTCTGTCATAGCAGCCGAAGGTGAACCCTACCGACCACATAGGCGGACAGTTGCCGGCAAACGGTCGCCGTATCCAGTGCGCGGATCGGACGTGAAATACAAGGAGGAGGAAGAGACGGAGATAGAATTGGCAGAAGAGAGGGAGTTAGACGAAGTGGAAGACGAAATGTCGAGACGAGGAGAAGAGGAGAATGCGATCACTGCTTTCTTACAATATATGAGGGAGAAAGATGAGAAGGATAGAGAGGAAAGACGAGAAGCCGAGGAGGCTCGTAGAGTAGCTAAGGAACAAGAGGGAGCGAGACACAAAGAAGAAGAAGAGAGACACAGGAGGTGTAAAGAGGAAGAAGACGAACGCCGTCAGGGAGAGGAAGCAGCCCGTCGGAGAGAAGAAGATGAAAGAAGGAGGGATTACAGACGTGAAGACGACAGAGTGCGTGAGAGAAGGGAATTATTGCAGGAGAAACTTAAGGGGTTAGGAGTGTATAAGGAGGGAACGGAGCTAGGAGCTTATTTGAGTAAATTCGAGAGAATTATGAGGGAAGGTGAAATAAGAGAGGTGAACTGGGGAGAGAGGTTGTATCCCCGGCTAACAGAGAGTCTGTGTATGAGGGTGGCACAAGCCAGGGATAAGGATGAGAGTTATAAGGAGATTAGGAGAATTTTGCTTAAGGCAACGGGGGAGACGGCCATTACGTATGGTAATCAGTTGTTAGAAGCTAGTGGGGATTTGTTTAAGAGCATGAGTGCTGGGGATATTTCGGATTGGTTGGTACGGGTTACAAAGGGAATGTGTCAGGGCTGTAAGACCATTGAGGACTGCATGTTAGCTATGGCTTTGGCAGTGTTGAGGAGGAGTCTACCTCCGAGTGGGAAGGCTTTCCTAGAGGTTAGGAAGATAGCCGAGTGGGGGGAGTTGCGTGATGCCTTAGAGGATTGGATGTCCGGGAGGCAGAGAGGGAATTTTTTCAGGCCACTGGGCAGTGGACCCAGTGAGGCCGTGAGTAGAGGATACAGGGGTTATAGAGAAAGAGAGAGTACAATTGGGCAGGAGAGTAAGTCCCAGGGAATCGGTGTTCGGGAGCGAGTGGGGGGATACGTCAGTGTATTGACGTGTTACAGCTGTGGCGAGAAGGGCCATCGAGCTGGAGAGTGTAAAAAGGAGAAGTCGGGTAGTGGGTATGTGGCGAGAGTACCCACTTGTTATAATTGTGGGAAGGTGGGTCATAAGAGCCCAGAGTGTACGGCAAAGAGGGGAACCGTGACAGTGAAGAAGGAGACACCTCCGACGAAGATGTCTATGCTTAGACACTCTAAGTCGAGAACGTCCGAGAACGTTGCCTATGGACTGGTCAATGGGGTCAAGACTACGGTCCTGATAGATTCGGGTGCCGAATTGGCAGCCGTCCCTAGATCTTTGGTTCCGGCAGGGGTGAAGTGGGATAAGGACGTACTAGTGAGTGGGTATGGAGGAATTGAGAGACTGTGCCGTAGTTTTATGTGCGAGTTCGAGATTGGGGGGCATAAGAAAGTCATAAGGACAGTAGTAGACGAGAGTGAACCAGTTGGTGTATCGTGTTTGGTGCCGGTCTCTCTGGTAGATGACCAGGAGGCTGCGGCTTATAAGGAGGCCATAAGGGCATATAAGATGGGGGATAAGGCGGAGGTTAAGGTTTTAACCAGGAGTATGAGTAAGAAAGAAAGAGAGTTGGACGAATGTGAAGAGGGGGTAGAGACGTCTGTGTTGTGGGACGTTGTGGAACCTGAAGGTGAAGATGAGCCTGAGCCTGAGACAGTAGCTAGTAGCCGGTCCAACCCCTTAATGATGCCTGAAGTGGAGAGTAAGGTGGGGGAGGACTATGGGGTGGAAGACGCTGACGGTACGCCTGAAGCTGAGCAGCCCCAGGCGAGCGTGAATGAGGAGGTGGAGATAGGGAGTGCTACTCCCTTAGACGAGTTAGCAGTGGGGAAAGCTGCAGAGACAGAATTTAGTGAAGTTGTGAGAGATATAGGACCTGTGAGGGAAGGTCGCGAGAGAGAAGGGTTTAAAGAGGAATTACGGGATGATAGTAGTTTGAAAGAGTGGAGAGAGTTGGCCGATAGGCAAGAAAGAGGGTTCAAGTGGAAGAAAGGGGTTGTAGTGAGAGAACAGTTTGTGACATGGGACGAGTATCGAGATGTACTCGTTCTACCTAAGAGTTATAGGGGAAGGGTTCTAGTGTTGGGACATGACAAGAATGGGCACTTGGGTGCCGAGAAGGTTTCGAAGTTAGTGAGTAAGCATTTTGCATGGCCTGGAATGGTGAAGGAAATTGTGGATTATTGCAAGAGCTGCAGGGTGTGTCAGGTCAAAAGCAAACATAAGCCAAGAAGGGCTCCTGCTGTAGTAAGGCCACTATTGGCTGAACCATTTGAGAGCGTGGCCATAGATTTGGTGGGGCCATTACCTAAGGGGAAGGGAGGCAACAGATTTATTTTGACATATGTCTGGCCACGAAATGGCCTGAAGCCGTTCCACTTAGGAACATCACGGCAAGAGCGGTGATGGACGGGTTGTGGAGTATATTCTCCAGGACCTCTATCCCTGAGAGAATCCTGAGTGACCAGGGTAGCCAGTTTTGTGGCAAAGTAATGAAGCAGATGTGTGCATGGTTAGGTATAGAGAAGGTACGAACGTCTCCCTACCATCCAGAGTCAAACGGGGCCGTAGAAAGGATGCATGGAACGATGAAGAGTGTGTTGGGTAAATGTATTGATGAAGGTTTAGATTGGGTAGAGCAGTTGGGGTTTGTGATGTATGTGTTGAGGCAGATACCTCACAGTGATTCGGGATTTAGTCCCTTTGATTTGATATACGGGTTCAGGGTTAGGACGCCTCTGGATGCCCTATATCATGGTCTGTATGAAGTGGATACAGAGAGATTGGAAGTGTGTGAGTGGGTTTTAAAAATGGCAGAGAGATTAGAACGTATGAGAGACAGTGCTGCATTGGGCATGGCTAAAGGAAGAGAGGGTCGCATGCAGTATCTTAATAGGGGAACAAAGTTAAGGGAGTTTCAGGTAGGAGATTTGGTATTGTACAGAGTGCCAGGAATGACGTGCAAATTGTCGGACTCATGGCAGGGTCCATATGTTGTGTTGAAGAAAGTGGGAGCGGTGAATTATAAGATAGGAAAGAAGGGGAAAGAGAAGCACGCGAAGGTCGTGCATGTGAATTGCATTAAAGAGTTTAGAGAGAGAGCAGTTATAAGGAGACTTGATATTGTTATCGAGGAAGAGGGTGAAGAGAGTAGTGTATTGAGAGGGGAATGTGAAGGGTTCAATGAGAGTGAGTTAAACGGGTTACTGGGGGAATACAACGACGTGTTTTCAGACAACCCAGGTAGCACCGATCGAGTGAGGTTGACGATTGATACGAGAGACTGTGAGCCTCTCAGGCAGATGCCATATTCGGTTCCTCTAGGGATTAGAGAGAACGTACGGAAAGAGTTGGAGAATTTGGAGGATCAAGGTATTATCGAACGTTGTAAGAGTAACTGGGCATCCCCGCTGGTGCCAGTGAAGAAGCCAGACGGAAACATCAGATTATGTGTTGACTATCGGAAGTTGAATGAGAAGACGGTCAAGGAGCCGTATTATATTCCTTCTTTTGACGAGATGGTAGAGAAGGTTGGGATGGGCAAGGTGTTGTCAAAGATTGACCTTGCGAAAGGATTCCATCAAGTGACAGTCGATGAGAGAGATCGGGACAAAACGAGTTTCATATGTCCCTTTGGGAAGTTCAGATTTCGGAAAATGCCGTTCGGGTTGACGAACGCCCCGTCGGTATTTCAGAGACTTATGGAAGAAGTCTTAGCAGAGTGTGGAGAATGTGCCAAAGTCTACATTGATGACATACTAGTAGTGTCAGAAAGCTGGAACAGTCATTTGAGACATCTGAGGATGGTCTTAGACGCTTTGAAGGAGGCTGGACTAACGTGCAAGCGGTCCAAGTGTAGTTTTGGGAAAAGAACACTGGAGTTCTTAGGCCACCAGCTTGGAGGTGGTAGGATAAGTGTGCCGGCATCAAGAGTGGAAGCCATTCGTGCTCATCCGTTGCCGAAGACCAGGAAGCAACTACGAGCTTTCCTTGGTTTGGTGGGGTTTTACCGGAGGTTCATTGCCGGATTTCATCAGTGGTCCTCCGTCCTCACTCCTCATACGTCCACGGCGATGTCGGGAGTGGTGAGTTGGACAGATCCAATGTTGGATGCTTTTCATGAATTGTGTAATAAATTATGTGAGTCAGTATGTTTGTGTGTTCCATGTGCAAGTGATGTGTTTGTCGTAGAAAGTGATGCAAGCTCTACAGGTGTTGGAGCCGTCCTGTCAGTGGTTCGCGAGGGAGAAACCTTGCCAGTAGCTTTCTTCTCAAAACAGCTCAGAGGAGCGCAGTCGAACTATAGTGCCCAGGAACTGGAGGGGCTAGGTATTTACGAAGCTATCAAGCACTTCGCCTATTTTTTATATGGTCGCAGGTTTACTGTTGTCACCGACCATAGAGGGTTAATCAACATGATGGATGGGAAACAAGTGAACAGGAGAATTTATAATTGGAGTCTTAAGTTGTCTATGTACGACTTTACTATTGTGTATCGTGCAGGAAAGGATAATATTGTTGCAGATGAATTGAGCAGGTGCCACGGAGACGGAGTAGTCAGTGACCGGGTCACCCAGCTCATCGAGGAGGGGGGAGATGTGGGCATACGAGAGGCCCACATGAAGAGTTGAGAGAGCAGAGGGGAACATTACAGAATACTGCAGAACATTAGTATTCATTCACGCATGCCTAGAGTAGTAGTCATGCTTGTTAGAACATTTAGCAGTCATGCTCGTTAGAACATTTTATGTGCATGGATCTTATTGGTTAGTTTTATGTCATTGGGAGGAGTCAGCTCCCTGTATATATGCATTGCCATGTGTTGCATTTTGTTAGAGTTCAATTACATTCAAACCCAGCTAACTACTTGTGTGAGTGTACCAATTCGTTGGATAGGGTCTGGCTGCGGCTTACGATCCCTAGATTAACTCTCTGGTGGCAGCGTACTATTGCTGTCTCCAGGTGTCGGGCCTTGCCGATCTACGGATTACGAGCGAGCTCCCACATGGCACACCCATTGATATTCCATAATCTTTTGTGTGAAGGACCACAGACTTTGATTTTTGTGGCTGCTCCTCCCCCCCCCCCTGAACATCCCAAAAGTTGTAATATGTATTGTTATTGTCGTTGTCGTTGTCTGTGTTTTTGTGGTGTTGTAGTGGAGCTTCACACTCGATGTATATGTGTGTGCGTGGAGTTGAAATGTTATTCTGGCGCTTCCAGATCTAACCGGGGAGGGAACGAACTCGGGAAGGGGGGGGTCTTTTCCAATCGGGGCTACTATGCCCATGTAAGTTGAATTTCATGTGTGTGTGTACACCAGTCAATTTATGTATAATAAATTATAAATTTATTTTTATGATCTGTATTCACCTGTAGCTTCTTTTTTCTTGTGTGTGTGTGTGTATATGTGTGTGCGTGCGTTTGTGGAATGAGAGAGAGAGAGCAACCGTGGACAAACTGTATGCGGCACTTCCGGATCCAACCTGGGAGGGAACTCTGGATCTTTTTGGATCGGGGCTACTATGCCCATGTAAGTTGAATTTCATGTGTGTGTGTGTGTGTGTACACCAGTCAATCCTAACCTGGGAGGGATCGTTCAGTCTGTGACACCATCCATGCTGGTTGAATTCCACGTGTGTGCTTGTACTGCTTTTCATTTTCAAATTACACTTTCTCAATACAATGATTGTTTATCTCATGGACAGTGTGGAGTATACATACCAGGGGTTCATACAGTGGGAGGCTAGCCCTGGGTTCCCCCCTAAAATTTTGGGAGTTGAATAGAAATGAACATTTTGGAAGCATTTGTTTTTAGTCTGATATTGTATCCCATTATGTTCTTATCATAACTGAGCCATTTAGTGCATAGGACCGAACACTGATCATCAGTATGAAGTATAGACTCTTATGTAAAGATGTGCATCAAAGTAGTGTAGGTTCCAAAAAATGGGTGTGGCGAAGTACACTCGGATCCCAACCCCCCCCTCCCCCCCAAACAAAAATCCTGTATGAAACCGCATACAATAAATCATAAAGTTGCAATTATATAGGATCATGAATAATTTGTTGTTTGTATTACAAATATCTTTGTTGTTTGTGTTTTTGTGTATATGAAATTGCTTTGTAGTGGAGCTCGACGTCCGATGGCATACGTTCCTTGTGGACACTCATAGATGTCTCCTACATGATCACAATCAGCACCACACACAACAAACAACATATTTTATTGTTGAACTAATATAATATTGGTATATAAAGCATCAAACAATATTATTTCTATTTTATTTTTTTATTGATGGGAAAAGTGGATTTTTTAGGGGGAAAATTTTTTTTTTTTTTGAAATATTAGTAGATGGCTTTAATATTATTCAATTTTCTCAATCAAAAAATGAGGGGAATCCCAAACTCTTGGTCTATTTAGTGATATATGGTTGCTATGGGGTTTTCCCAGCCAGCATCGAGTTAAAAATATAAAACGGTAATGCACTATTCCGCGGTGGAAGATTAGATTTTTCCGCGCGCGTCCAAACAATTTGGGAACGAGAGGGTTAAATTCACCATTTGCATTAGATTTATTCAGTTGGATATAATAAATTGAGGTCACATTAACTTTGCTTAACGCGCTTCTGACTTCACCAATGTAGGATTAGTGGGCGTGGTGCGTCCCAACTTTGTTGTCAGAAGTTGGTAACTATGCTTTTATAGCATTAATGAAATCAGTTGCAATGATATGAGTTTATTATGAATTGCTTTCATATTTAGGACGATGGACTGTCGACTGAACCACATGCAAGATCTGGAGAATTAATCGAATTACACTTAAAACATAATGTAAGTATGAATTGATTCAGTACTGCTGGTATTAATGTAGTTGATTAATGTCGTACTTTAGTTAAAGCCCCAGTCTTACTGTAAAAGGCTACAGAGATCTGTAAGTTTTCACATGTATTAGTGTATTGTTTTAAGTGTCGTGGCACATAGCAATCAGCAGGCACTGTTGATTGGTGTAGAATAGCATTAATTGATTTAATTAAGGGAGAATGCAACCATTTTTTTGTCATACATGTGTCTTTTTTCGTACTGTACTTAAAATGATGAGAATTGAAATACTAAAATATTAAGTTGACCACACCCATCAAACGTTATTGGTCCTGATGTCTTGACCCCTTACGTACGGGAAACATAGTTTCTTACTCACAAAATATGTAAAACTCCCAAAAGTAAATAGTAAATTTCTGAATGGCTTACAAGCAATGAGAAATATTTGAATAAAAAAATAATTGATTTTGGTAACAACTTTACCTCGGTCGTGTGGTAGCATCCTTAACATTATTCTATTTTTATTTGTAGGGGAAAGCCACTTCATTTACATGTGGTGGCTGTAGAAAAGTTTTATCATCGGCCACGACTTTCGAGAGACACGTCATGAGTAGATGTGCAAGGAGGATTTTTATTCCTATTGAATTTTTGGACGTAAATACATGATATCTTAATTTTATGACAAAAAGTTTTTAAAAAATGTTTCCATCAAAAATGATAGTAGTAGGTAGCCCTAGAAGTAGAATGGTTATATAAGCATCTCCAAATTTCAATCCCAGGAATACTAATAATGAAAGTCCTCAGCTTTTACTGGTCAGCAAAACTAATACATTTTCTATGGGACCACGGTGTGCAGTGATACCATCAGTGGGTGTGACAGGATGTTTGTGATGTCATCATGCAAATCCCCGGTTACCGAAGTATTCAGCTGATTTTTAAGATAATTCTACAACTTGGGACCCAGTTGGGTAGTAGAAATAGGCTACAAGTGCATAATCTGGCTGGCCTTAATTGCAAATACAGTAGGGGTCAAGTTGAGTTGGTTTAAGGACTTTCTAAAGTCTGTACTGCAATTAGGGCCAGCCAGATTATACAACTTGTTCATTAATTATTCATGAGTTACGGTTTTTGTTTGTATCATCCACTACACTTATTTTTATGAACTATGCTCCAAACATGAAATTATAATGTGTTCAAGTTTCTTTATTAGCTAGCTCTTGCTTTTCAATGAGCAGCCAGCGAGGCTTGACCGAGGACCCCCTGAGGCAAATTTTCGGCGTCAAATCTTGGCTTCATCATCACTCCTAGCTTTAGTGTGACAGCTCCACTGGCTACTTTAGGACTTACTCGAGGGCCAGTCACGGCGATTTTGGCTCAATGGGCCATGGATCTCCAGATATTCACAATTTTGTGCCTCAGAGACGCCATTTTATCTTGATCTGGGAGACAAAACTGAGATTTTCTCGACAACCGTCAGAAAACTTTTTGACTGGCCCTGCAATGATTTTCCTACAATTAGATAGTGCAACCTATACGGCAGAGTTGTTGACGACCATGCTGTAATTTGAAACCGAAAATGTTATATTTGCAGGAGGTCGATCTTGGGCTGCCTATTCGCTATGAAGAGCTGACTACTAAAGAAATAGGAACTTTTAACAGCAATCTTTCATTGTTTTAAGTTTAGTTACATAAAAATAAGTGTAGTTGGTGATATAAATAATTTTATTTTTCTGTTAGTCACTAAAGAGTCTGGTTGCTATGGGAACTTTTTTTTTTTGACCCCTACTGTAGGCCACAAAACCACAACAACGTTAAAAATAATGTATTTATAGTGTCTTTTGTTGTGTGTTTACAGTCCAACCAAATTAGTTCAAGTCGGTAAGCAAATGAAATTTGTTTTTACTTAATTGATGTATAGCAAAGTCTAGTTAAAAGCTGTTTGACATGATTAGCTATATATTAGAGTAAAGTGAAAATAAGTTCTTTTTTGCAGATATAATGAATTGGTTTCATTTGTGACGGAAAAAGAAGTAAGACATGTCTACTTGTTTCATATCAACAGTAATTATTACTCTTTATTTCTTTAGTGTCAAAATGTAATGAGCTCACAGAGACATTCTTTCTACTTCTCTACTCTTAAAAAAAGGCAACACCTGGCACTGTGCCAAGAACAGGACCTATCACTAAAAACACTGAAATTGACAGAAAATGAGGTAGGTATATTGTAATAATTTTCACGAATACAATTTAGAAGTTAATGCTACTGTTATTCATCATTGACTTGACTTGAATGATTACTAAAAGCTTTTGTAATCGTTTAAGGATTATTTTACCGGGCCTTATTTTCTTTAGGTTTATCACATCCTATTAGAAATTCTCTTGCCTTTTTACCGACAATTGGTCCCTAACCCATTTCGCTACTCAATGGATGTTGCTCTCGTTGAGGTACAACCCAATTACTTTGCATTGTTATGTAGTAATATGTCTTTTTGTTTTTTTTTGTTTTGTTTATTCAGTTGGTGATAAACTTTATTAAAAGTACTCCTAGCATTGTAGTCTCGTGAAATAGCACTGATTTTTATTTTATTATACAAGGATTTGTTGGCACAATTTTTTAATAGCACAATTTTTTAATACCACTGATTATTATTACACAATGATTTCTTGGCACAATTTTTTAATAGCACTGATTATTATTACACAATGATTTCTTGGCACAATTTTTTTTCTATTTTTTAATAAAAAAACTTGAAATTGTACAAACAGTACACATGTAAGTCTTTAGCCCTAGCTCTATACCCCTAGGACCATGTATCCCGTCTGATACATGCATTATAAGTGATTATGCACCAAGTACCACATGCGGTATAAACTGTGAGTTAGAAGATAATGCAGGATGTACCTAGAGTGGTACACGAGAACTAGCTTGCAACACTTGTAGTATGATATTGACTATAAATAACAATAAAAAACTTGAAATTGTACAAACGGTACACATGTAAGTCTTTAGCCCTAGCTCTAGGACCACCTTGTGGTACGTGATGTATCCCGTCTAATACATACATTGTTTTACAGTTGATGGAATATTGCTTTTTCAAAATAGGCAATTTTGTTCTGTGGCATACCATTTTGTGGTACGTGATGTAACACATCTGATACATGCTTAATTAGTGATTATGCATTAAAGACACTACTTTACATGGGTGGTACATCAAGTACCACATGCGGTACAAACTATGAGTTAGAAGATAATGCAGGATGTACCTACAGTGGTACACGAAAACTAGCTTGCAACACTTGTAGTATGATATTGACTATAAATAACAATAAAAAACTTGAAATTGTACAAACGGTACACATGTAAGTCTTTAGCCCTAGCTCTAGGACCACCTTGTGGTACGTAATGTATCCCATCTCATACATACATTACAAGTGATTATGCATTAAACACACTACTTCACATAGGTGGTACACCAAGTACCACATGCGGTACAAACTATGAGTTAGAAGATAATGCAGGATGTACCTAGAGTGGTACACGAGAACTAGCTTGCAACACTTGTGGTACGATATTGACTACAAATAACAATAAACAAGTTGAAATTGTACAAACAGTACACATGTAAGTCTTTAGCCCTAGCCCTAGCTATCTAGGACCACCTTGTGGTACGTGATGTATCCCGTCCGATACATGCATTACAAGTGATTATGCATTAAACACACTACTTCGCATAGGTGGTACACCAAATACCACATGCGGTACAAAGTATGAGTTAGAAGATAATGCAGGATGTACCTAGATTGGTACACGAGAACAATCTTGCAACACTTGTAGTATGATATTGACTAAATCTAACAATAAAATACTTGAAATTGTACAAACGGTACACATGTAAGTCTGTAGCCCTAGCCCTAGCTCTAGTTCCCTAGGTAACACCAGCACTACAGAATTTACAAATCGTACCACCTATTATACCATCAAAATTACATTATAACTTAATTCTTGTGCCGTGTAACATATTGTACCACTTGTACCACTTGTTGTATGAGACTAGAATAGCACGGATAAAGTGTTGCTATATATACTTTTTCATTTATCTTGTAAACAAAATATGGTACATGCAGTACATTTCAAAACAAGCAATCAAGAATTGAAAAACTAGTGTTACATGTGGTGCAAGTTTTACAATTAATGGAATATTGCTTTTTCAAAATAGGCAATTTTGTTCTGTGGCATACTACCTTGTGGTACGCGATGTAACACATTTGATACAGGCTTAATAAGTGATTATGCATTAAACACACTACTTCACATAGGTGGTACATCAAGTACCACATGCGGTACAAACTGTGAGTTAGAAGATAATGCAGTCTTTAGCCCTAGCTCTAGCCCCCTAGGTAACACCGGCACTACAGAATTTACCAATCGTACCACCTATTATACTGTCAAAATTACAAAATTAAATACAAGTTGAAGTAGTTTTGTTTTAAATACTACACGGTATAACTTAATTTGTGTGCCGTATAACATATTGTACCACTTGTACCACTTGTTGTATGATAATATAAAAGCACGGATAAACTGTTGTTATGTACACTGTTTCATTTAACTTATAAAGACAATATGGTACATGCAGTACATTTCAAAACGTGTAATCAGGTATTGAAAAACTAGTGTTACATGTGGTGCAAGATTTACAGTTGATGGAATATTGCTTTCTCAAAATAAACAATTTTGTTCTGAGGCATACCATTTTGTGGTACGTGATGTAACACATTGATACATGCTTAATTAGTGATTATGCTTCTTATGTGAAGGATGACACCATGTTTCTGAAGTGTGAAATTAAAAAACCATAATTATTTTAATATTAACAATTTAAAAGCAATGTGATTGTACCTCCCAAATTTAATTGATTTTGATATAATTATTGAACTGAGAAACTGCTTAAAATAAATTGTTTTGTTTCAAGTTACGAATCTATTAATTGAGTGGTTTACCGGTGCCCGGTAAAGAGACGTGCCCGTATTAGAGGCGTCCGGTTAAGATGGGATTGAGTGTATCAAATAAATTGGTTTCATTGTAAGGAAATTCATGTTTATTGTAAGTTGAAATTCATTTCAAATTGTTTATTTTATGTCTGGTACCACCTGCAACTGCAAAAACAAGAATATAAACACATTTATATAAATGGTAGTAGCTGCTCTTACACTATCGAGAAAATCTTCTACCTACACACATACAAAGAAAAGTGTTGAGGTAATACTCCTCTCAAATAGTTTTAACTTACTTCTTTTACTGTTTCCGGTTTAGTATTAAGTAACTGTCTTATGATCTGCAATTACAGTGGGAAATAACCATACTTATTAGATTTAACCACAATCATTCACTTACACATAGTGCAACAGTGTCGCTGAAATCATGTAGCTTCGTTAGAATCTGCAGGCAAAACAACAACCCAACCTAATATCTGAATTCATTTGTTTTGCTATTCACCTTGTCAATAACTTGTCCCCCTATTGTATATGGAATCTAAATTCAACATGGTGTAGTTACCTATGAAGAAATAAGCATTTCAACTTACGAAGAGGCTAGCACCAGTATTTGTGAACAGTAAGAGGCGGCCTGAGCCACCTGGTTTTATTAATATCCTCCTATAAAGACATACTAATAGTCAGATAGCCAACTTGATTTTTTTCTTGACTTACATCTTTAGAAAAATGGCTTCCAAATGCCCTATGAACTCTGAAAGTATTACTCAATACTCACCATATTCCACGAAACTCCTCCCAGTGTTGTGTTGTCCAGACTTAGTGGTGTAATTTTGGTCAGCTTCATATCTAAGGGCAATCTAAATCTAAGGGCAAGGAGGTGTATGTCTGCTCAAGCTCAGTTGTGTGTGTGTACGCATAAGTATCATGTATGTGTATGTTTGTGTGAGTGTACAACTGTAAATCATATGATGAATTAAATAATATATAAATTTCTGAGTGGAGCTTTACATATTGGTATTTTTGTTCCAGGAACCTCCCTGCTGATCCTTACCACCTTGCCATAGGTTATGCTGGTTTTTATTGTCTGACAATAAAGGTGGTATGCCACAGAACAAAATTGCCTATTTTTAAAAAGCAATATTCCATCAACTGTAACCTTTGCACCACATTTAACACTAGTTTTTCAATACCTGATTGCACGTTTGGAAATGTACTGCATGTACCATATTGTTTTTATAAAGCTAAATGAAAAAGTATGTATAGTAACAATTTATCCGTGCTAATCTAGTCTCATACAACGAGTGGTACAAGTGGTACAATATGTTATACGGCACACAAATTAAGTTATACCATGTAGTACTTAAAACAAAACAACTTATACTTGTATATACTTGTGTAATTTTGATAGTATAGTAGGTGGTACGATTGGTAAATTCTGTAGTGCTGGTGTTACCTAGGGGCTAGAGCTAGGGCTAGGGCTAAAGAGAATAGCACGGATTAACTGTTGCTATATACACTTTTTCATTTAACTTGTAAACAAAATATGGTACATGCAGTACAATTCAAAACATGCAATCAAGAATTGAAAAACTAGTGTTACATGTGGTGCAAGTTTTACAGTTAATGGAATGCTTTTTAAAAATAAGCAATTTTGTTCTGTGGCATATCACCTTGCGGTACATTCCAGCTCTACTCTATGTAACAGTAGCGGTACATTTCTATAATTATCTTTACTTTATGAAAATACATCCTTATAACCAGCTCTACTCTACGTATCAGTAGTGGTACATTTCTATAATTAGCTATATTTCATGTAACAATAGTGGTACATCTCAACTCAGCTCTACTCTATGGATCATAGCGGTACACCTTTAAAGTTAGCTCTATTTTATGTAACAGTAGTGGTACATTTTAATAAGCAACTCTGCTTTATGTAACAGCAGTGGTATATATTTATAATTAGCTACATATTTAAAACTACCACTATATTATGTAGCGTACATTTTGATAAGCAGCTGTACTCTATGTAACAGTGGTGGTATATGTTTATAACTAGCTCTACTTTATGTAACAGCAGTGATACATTTCTAAGACTACCACTATTTTATGTTACTGTTGTGGTACATTTCTATAGCCAGCTTTACTGTATGTAACAGTAGTGGTAACTTTCTATAACCAGCTCTACTCAGCTTTACTGAATGTAACAGTAGTGGTAACTTTCTATAACCAGCTCTACTCAGCTTTACTGTATGTAACAGTAGTGGTAACTTTCTATAACCAGCTCTACTCTATGTAACAAGCAATATTCCGTCAACTTTAAAACACTACAAGTTGGTATAACTTAATTTGTGTGCTGTATAACATATTGTACCACTTGTACCACTTGTTGTATTAGACTAAAATAGCACGGACAACTGTTGCTATGCGCACTTTCACATTTACTTTATAAATAAAATATGGTAGATGCAGTACATTTCAAAACATGCAATTAGGTATTAAAAAACGAGTGTTACATGTGGTGCACTTTGGTACATCTCTACTTAATGTAATAATAGTGGTACAGCCCTATAACCAGCTCTACTCTATGTAATAATAATGGTACATTTCTATAACTAGCTTTACTCTATGTAATTATAGTGGTACAACCATGTTACTAGCTCTACACTGTGTAATAATAGTGGTATATTCCTATAACTATCTCTACTCAATGTAATAATAGTAGTACAGTGCTCTAACTAGCTCTACTTTATGTAATAATAGTGGTAAATCTTTATAACTAGCTCTACTTTATTTAATAATAGTGGTACATAGGTCTACTTTGTAATAATAGTAGTACATCTTCATAACTTGTTCTACTTATGTAATAACAGTGGTACTTCCTTATAACTAGCTTTACTTTATGTAATAATAGTGGTAAATCCCTATAACTAGTTCTATTCTATGTAAAAATAGTGGTACGTCTTTATAACTAGCTTTACACTATGTAATAATAGTGGTACATCTCTATAACAAATTGATGTCTCAACAAATTATACTACAGTGTGCTAAATCATGAAATAAAATGTTGTAACAAAAAAAGAGAAGAAGGAAAAGCAATAAAGTTAGTCTGTCAATTCTGTGTATCCTCACAAAGTGAACGACACCAGTCGTTGTACAAATGTCCGTCATATACACCTAAAGAAACGAGAGATCATACATTGGTATAATATTCATGCTAAACATTTAACATACCTTGAAAGAACATCTGTTGAAGAAATTGATGGGCTTGATCATTCACTTTTATTTGGTGATAATCTATACTAGCATTCGTACTCTGTATGTACGTTATCATTATGGACACTTGCCTAAAGTCAAGTTTTCCGGCAATCCATGATTCTTCATGAAACTCATGCATGGTTGAATTTCCAAATCTACCAGACCAAAGAGATTTAGACACATCACAAGATCTACCAAAGTCTATCAAGACTGGAGTATGGTCTGTGGGACGAAAACAAATATTTTCAAGTCTCACATCGTTGTGAGCATTGCCCAATTCATGCAACTCTTGTAGTGCTTGTATTGTCCCATTTACAAGTTCAATCAAGATAGCACTAGAAGTAACCTCGTGTTTTTTGATAGGTGGTAACATTTCTGGAAATTGAATGAATAGTTTATTAAGAGCATCGAATATATCAACAGGATAGACTGATAATGCAGGTCTATTACGTTTATACATTAACTTCATTTCTGGATCGTTTGACTCAAGACTGTACTTGAAGTACAATTTTTTTTCACTATCATGTATGACAATTGAAAGCCCAGACCTCACTTGAACAGCGTTTTCGCCAAACCATCTTTGAATTACTTGTGGATTAATGGGAAGACATAAAAAAGAATTACTGAGCAAGGGTACCAAATTCTTTTGATTTCGCCAAGCCTGAACGATGGAGTCTTCAACCTCATCACGTTTTAACGCTTTCCTGTCGAACATAAATTGAATGTCTTCATCAAAAAATGTACCAGTAACTTCTTCAGCATATCCTTCATTAACGGGCATGAAAAAACCCTTGACTTTATTGATAAACATTCCACGTCTTCTTAAATATAGAAGTTGACTCATTAATCCGATCGAAAGTTTGGCCACTGTGCTTTCAACATTGCTACTTGATTCAACCTCTATGAGTACAACTGGAGTCTTTTGTGCCGCCCGAATTATAATATCCACTTTTTGAACACCTCGTGATACTAGTTTGTTATTTGACATATCACCAAGACCTTGGTCACAATCAATCGAAACATTAGAGTCTCGAAAAGCATGATTGCCAGATAGAAAACCCTTGAATTCAGTATGCTTATTTCTTACAGAGGAATAAGAATGTGCTGCTCTTGAAGGGAAGTCGTCAATTCTGTATCTGTGGTACCTTCCAGGTCCAAAATAAGGCGATGTACGGATATTTACAATTCCTGGAAGAGGCAGATACGGTGATTTGCTGCTCACTGTTGCCTTAGGAAGTTGCCGAACACTTGCTAAAGTTTCCCTCTCGAAAACACGCCCTTCCCTACCTACAATCTCCTTCAAACTGGCCATAATATGTGTAGCACTAAGCAAGTTGGGTGTTGGCTAACACTAAAATTGACGCACATTACACAACCAAAAAATCAATATAATTATATTATTCATTTGATACAGGAGAATATCACGTGCACGTGATAGTTTCTGTATGGCCCCACCCCACGTGGTTGGTAAAGGGTCCCCCGTAAGTACAGTTTAAACAGTACACAAGTAAGTCTTCTACCCTAGCCCTAGCTCTAGCCCCCTAGGACCACCTTGTGGTACTTGTTGTATCCCGTCTGATACAAGCATTATTAGTGATTATGCATCAGACACACTACTTTACATAGGTGGTACACCAAGTACCACATGCGGTACAAACTATGAGTTAGAAGATAATGCCGAATGTACCTAGAGTGGTACACGAGTAACTAGCTTGCAACACTTGTGTATGATATTGACTACAAATAACAATAAAAATTTGAAATTGTACAAACAGTACACATGTAAGTCTTTATCCCAAGCCCTAGCTCTAGTCCCATAGGACCACCTTGTTGTACGTGATGTATCCCATCTGATACAAGCATTATAAGTGATTATGCATCAAACACACTACTTTACATAAGTGGTACACCAAGTACCACATGTGGTACAAACTATGAGTTAGAAGATAATGCCGAATGTACCTATGGTACACGAGAACTAGCTTGTAACACTTGTGTATGATATTGACTACAAATAAAACTTGAAATTGTACAAACGGTACACATGTAAGTCTTTAGCCCTAGCCCTAGCTCTACCTTGTGGTACGTGATGTACCCCATCTGATACAAGCATTATAAGTGATTATGCATTAAACACACTATTTCACATAGGTGGTACACAAAGTACCACATGCGGTACAAACTGTGAGTTAGAAGATAATGCCGAATGTACCTACAGTGGTACACGAGAACTAGCTTGCAACACTTGTGTATGATATTGACTACAAGTAACAATAGAAAAAACTTGAAATTGTACAAACAGTACACATGTAAGTCTTTAGCCCTAGCCCTAGCTCTAGCCCCCTAGGAACTCCTTGTGGTACGTGTTGTATCCCGTCTGATACAAGCATTATTAGTGATTATGCATTAAACACACTATTTTACAAAGGTGGTACACCAAGTACCACATGCGGTACAAACTATGAGTTAGAAGATAATGCAGGATGTACCTAGCGTGGTACACGAGAACTAGCTTGCAACACTTGTAGTATGATATTGACTACAAATAACAAAAAAACTTGAAATTGTACAAACAGTACACATGTAAGTCTTTAGCCCTAGCCCTAGCTCTAGCCCCTAGGTAACACCAGCACTACAGAATTTACCAATCGTACCACCTATTATACTATCAAAATTACATACAAGTATATACAAGTATAAGTTGTTTTGTTTTAAGTACTACATGGTATAACTTAATTTGTGTGCCGTATAACATATTGTACCACTTGTACCACTTGTTGTATGAGACTAGATTAGCACAGATAAACTGTTACTATACATACTTTTTCATTTAACTTATAAAAACAATATGGTACATGCAGTACATTTCCAAACGTGCAATCAGGTATTAAAAAACTAGTGTTTAACCCTCTCGTTCCTGAATTGTTTTGACGCGCGCGGAATAATCTAATTTTCTACCGCGGAATAGAGCAGTGCCGTTTTATTTTTTTAACTCGATGCTGGCTGGGAAAACCCCATAGCAACCATATATCACTAAATAGACCAAGAGTTTGGGATTCCCCTCATTTTTTGATTGAGAAAATTGAATAATATTTAAGCCATCTACTAATACTTCAAAAAAAAAATTTTTTTCCCCCCAAAAAATCCACTTTTCCCATCAATAAAAAAATAAAATAAAATAGAAATAATATTGTTTGATGCATTATATACCAATATTATATTAGTTCAACAATAAAATATGTTGTTTGTTGTGTGTGGTGCTGATTGTGATCATGTAGGAGACATCTATGAGTGTCCACAAGGACGTATGCCATCGGACGTCGAGCTCCACTACAAAACAATTTCATATACACAAAAACACAAACAACAAAGATATTTGTAATACAAACAACAAATTATTCATGTTCCTATATAATTGCAACTTTATGATTTATTGTATGCGGTTTCATACAGGATTTTTGTTTGGGGTGGGGCTCCGAGTGTACTTCGCCACACCCATTTTTTGGAACCTACACTACTTTGATGCACATCTTTGCATACGAGTCTATACTTCACACTGATGATCAGTGTTCGGTCCTATGCACTAAAGGCTCAGTTATGATAGGAACATAATGGGATACAATATCAGACTAAAAATAAATGCTTCCTAAATGTTCATTTCTATTCAACTCCCAAAATTCTAGGGGGGAACCCAGCGCTAGCCTCCCACTGTATGAACACCTGCTATGTATACTCCACACTGTACATGAGAGAAACATGTATTGAGAAAGTGTACTTTGAAAATGAAAAGCAGTACAAGCACACACGTGGAATTCAACTTACCCGGCATGGATGGTGTCACAGACTGAACGATCCCTCCCATAGGATCCGGAACCTCCATACAATACCAAAAAAACACAAGACAACAATGACATTTGTAACATAACAGCTGGCCTCGCTGAATTGAGCCCCCCCTCCCCCGTCATTACTTTTCACTGACATTCTTGTACCATAACCCCCCCCTCCCCCGTCATTACTTTTCACTGACATTCTTGTACCATAACCCCCCCTCCCCCGTCATTACTTTTCACTGACATTCTTGTACCATAACCCCCCCCTCCCCCGTCATTACTTTTCACTGACATTCTTGTACCATAACCCCCCCTCCCCCGTCATTACTTTTCACTGACATTCTTGTACCATAATCCCCCCAGCCCTAGCTGGACACCCAAATATCAGTAAGTTGAAAAAATGAAATTCAACTTACTTGGCATGGATGATGTCACAGACCGAAAAAGACCACCGAGTTCGTTCTCTCTCAGGTTGGATCCGGAAACGTGCCACATACTGTTTGTTCATGGTTGCTCTCTCTCTCTTTCCACAAATGCACGCACACACATACACACACACACACACACAAGAAAAAAGAAGCTACAGGTGAATACAGATCATAAAAATAAATGTATATTTTATTATACATAAATTGACTGGTGTACACACACACACACACACACACATGAAATTCAACTTACATGGGCATAGTAGTCACGATCCAAAAAGATCCAGAGTTCCCTCCCAGGTTGTATACGGAAGTGCCACATACTGTTTGTCCACGGATGCTCTCTCTCATTCCACAAATGCACACACACACATACACACACACACACACTAGAAAAAAGAAGATACAGGTGAATACAGATCATAAAAATAAATGTATAATATAAATTGACTGGTGTACACACACACACATACATGAAATTCAACTTACATGGGCATAGTAGCCCCGATTAGAAAAGACCCCACCCCCCCCCCCACCCCCGAGTTCGTTCCCTCCCCGGTTAGATCTGGAAGTGCCAGAATAACATTTCAACTCCACGCACACACATATACATCGAGTGTGAAGCTCCACTACAACACCACAAAAACACAGACAACGACAACGACAATAACAATACATATTACAACTTTTGGGATGTTCAGGGAGGGGGAGGGGGGGGGGGGAGCAGCCACAAATATCAAAGTCTGTGGTCCTTTACACAAAAGATTATGGAATATCAATGGGTGTGTTGTCATCTTTCTTCCACTCTCCCCCTACCTCATCCACCCGACTCTTGTTCTTCAATTCCCGCCTTCTCCGACTGCGAGGACGTCCAGAACTCGGAGCAGGAGGAGCCACTTCCTCTTCTTCATCACTGGAACCTGCTGCCTATTCGTGTTTCATCATTGGAAGACTCAGGTCCGGTATCCTCTCCTTCATCACTGGAAGACTCTGCTCCTGTCCCCTCATCTGCGTAATCGGGGTCGGTGACTGCATTCACATCTGGTCCTAGTAGTATATGTGGTAAAAAAATTTTAAATTTTTTTGAAAATTTGAAATTGTTCAAAAAACCACAAGCCACTTTCAAATATCAAAACTCAATAATATATATATATATATATATTATAGCTAAACAGCTTACTCTATCTCAATATAGCTATAAATGAGTCCTTTCCACAACAGAAGCTTGCTAGTTTTCAAGAGAAAGACAAGAGAATGACAAGCTTACCTCGATCATCTTCTTGACTCCCATTTTCAGTATCAGAATTGACGGGGTCTGGTCCACCAACCCTGATACAGGGCCTCCTATAGCCCTAGATGTCGTCTCCCTTCTCTCCCCTTGATCCTGAGTCGCTAGAGTCAGCATCAAGCAAGTCTAAAACTTGCACCGCATTGTAACTTCTAGACGCCATCTTCAAAAAAATGACTTTGAAAAAAAATTTTTTTTGCATAGTTACCGGGGTCACACGACACGCTCACTTTTTTCCTATGATGTAATAAGCATTACCTAAGACTGTACGTAATAGGGAGGTCCCCAGTTGAACTGGCGATTTTATAAAAAATGGAGAAGACAGTAAGTCAAACCGCAAAGTCTTGGTCGGCAAAGAAGCGGTTGTTTCAATGTGTTATGGAAGGCTACTGAGCTCAAGCAATTTTTTGCTGCTTCTACAAAGCTCTGGAGATGACTGGATCCATAAATGAAGCTGCTGTGAAGAAGGTAACTTTTTTAAAATTCGACGGAGAACCGATGTTTTTTTTTTTTGCCGAGGAAGAAATAAAAGCAACTGCTGTGAGGTACTGTCGAAGCAGTCCTGGCTGAAAGCTATTTTAGATGCTTCTCCAATGCATTGGGCACCTGTGTATGCAATCTGAACGTTCTAGCTATAAAGTAACTATTTTTAAAAATTCGGAGAAACCAACCGGTCTCACCCCGCTTTAAAGCGGGATCCGGAACGAAAGGGTTAATGTGGTGTAAGTTTTACAGTTGATGGAATATTGCTTTTTAAAAATAGGCAATTTTGTTCTGTGGCATACCACCTTGTGGTACGTGATGTAACTCATTTGATACATGCTTAATAAGTGATTATGCATCACACACACTACTTCACATAGGTGGTACACCAAGTACCACATGCGGTACAAACTATGAGTTAGAAGATAATGCAGGATGTACCTAGAGTGGTACACGAGAACTAGCTTGCAACACTTGTAGTATGATATTGACTACAAATAAAACTTGAAATTGTACAAACAGTACACATGTAAGTCTTTAGCCCTAGCCCTAGCTCTAGCCCCCTAGGTAACACCGGCACTACAGAATTTACCAATTGTACCACCTATTATACTGTCAAAATTACAAAATTAAATACAAGTATATACAAGTTGAAGTAGTTTTGTTTTAAATACTACAAGGTATAACTTAATTTGTGTGCCGTATGACATATTGTACCACTTGTACCACTTGTTGTATGATACTAGAAAAGCACAAATAAAATGTTGCTATGTACACTGTTTCATTTAACTTACAAAAACAATATGGTACATGCAGTACATTTCAAAACGTGTAATCAGGTATTGAAAAACTAGTGTTACATGTGGTGCAAGTTTTACAGTTGATGGAATATTGCTTTTTCAAAATAGGCAATCTTTCTGTGGCATACCATTTTGTGGTACGTGATGTAACACATCTGATACATGCTTAATTAGTGATTATGCATTAAAGACACTACTTTACATGGGTGGTACATCAAGTACCACATGCGGTACAAACTATGAGTTAGAAGATAATGCAGGATGTACCTACAGTGGTACACGAAAACTAGCTTGCAACACTTGTAGTATGATATTGACTATAAATAACAATAAAAAACTTGAAATTGTACAAACGGTACACATGTAAGTCTTTAGCCCTAGCTCTAGGACCACCTTGTGGTACGCAATGTATCCCATCTCATACATACATTACAAGTGATTATACATTAAACACACTACTTCACATAGGTGGTACACCAAGTACCACATGCGGTACAAACTATGCGTTAGAAGATAATGCAGGATGTACCTAGAGTGGTACACGAGAACTAGCTTGCAACACTTGTAGTATGATATTGACTACAAATAACATAAAAAAAACTTGAAATTGTACAAACAGTACACATGTAAGTCTTTAGCCCTAGCCCTAGCTCTAGCCCCTAGGTAACACCAGCACTACAGAATTTACCAATCGTACCACCTATTATACTATCAAAATTACAAAATTAAATACAAGTATATACAAGTATAAGTTGTTTTGTTTTAAGTACTACATGGTATAACTTAATTTGTGTGCCGTATAACATATTGTACCACTTGTACCACTCGTTGTATGAGATTAGAATAGCATGAATTAACTGTTGCTATATACACTGTTTCATTTAACTTATAAACAAAATATGGTACATGCAGTACATTTCAAAACGTGCAATCAAGAATTGAAAAACTAGTGTAACATGTGGCAAGTTTTACAGTTGATGGAATATTGCTTTTTAAAAATAGGCAATTTTGTTTTGTGGCATACCACCTTGTGGTACGTGATGTAACTCATTTGATACATGCTTAATAAGTGATTATGCAACACACACTACTTCACATAGGTGGTACACCAAGTACCACATGCGGTACAAACTATGAGTTAGAAGATAATGCAGGATGTACCTAGAGTGGTACACGAGTACTAGCTTGCAACACTTGTAGTATGATATTGACTACAAATAACAAAATAAAACTTGAAATTGTACAAACGGTACACATGTAAGTCTTTAGCCCTAGCCCTAGCTCTAGCCCCCTAGGTAACACCGGCACTACAGAATTTACCAATCGTACCACCTATTATACTGTCAAAATTACAAAATTAAATACAAGTATATACAAGTTGAAGTAGTTTTGTTTTAAATACTACAAGGTATAACTTAATTTGTGTACGGTATGACATATTGTACCACTTGTACCACTTGTTGTATGATAATAGAAAAACACGGATAAACTTGTTTCATTTAACTTATAAAGACAATATGGTACATGCAGTACATTTCAAAACGTGTAATCAGGTATTGAAAAACTAGTGTTACACGTGGTGCAAGTTTTACAGTTAATGGAATATTGCTTTTTCAAAATAGGCAATTTTGTTCTGTGGGATACCATTTTGTGGTATGTGATGTAACACATTTGATACATGCTTAATTAGTGATCATGCATTAAAGACACTACTTTACATAGGTGGTACATCAAGTACCACATGCGGTACAAACTATGAGTTAGAAGATAATGCAGGATGTACCAGAAGCGGTACACGAGAACTAGCTTACAACACTTGTAGTATGATAAATAACAATAATAAACATGAAAGTGTACAATCGGTACACATGTAAGTCTTTAGCTCTAGCCCTAGTTCTATCCCCCTAGGTAACACCAGCACTACAGAATTTACCAATCGTACCACCTATTACACTATCAAAATTACAAAACTAAATACAAGTATATACAAGTTGAAGTTGTTTTGTTTTAAGTACTACACGGTATAACTTAATTTGTGTGCCGTATAACATACAGTACCACTGGTACCACTTGTTGTATGAGACTAGAATAGCACAGATAAACTGTTGCTATATACACTGTTTCATTTAACTTATAAACAAAATATGGTACAAGCAGTACAATAATACTGGTACACTCTGGGTTGGTATTCACAATACTAGTACACACTGGGTTGGTATTCACAATACTGGTACACTCTGGGTTGGTATTCACAATACTGGTACACTCTGGGTTGGTATTCATAATACTGGTACACACTGGGTTGGTATTCATAATACTGGTACACACTGGGTTGGTATTCATACTACTGGTACACTCTGGGTTGGTATTCACAATACTGGTACACCACTGGGTTGGTATTCATAATACTGGTAACTCTCGGGTTGGTATTCACAATACTGGTACTCTGGGTTGGTATTTGGTATTCACAATATGGTACAACTGGGTTGGTATTCATAATACTGGTACTCTCTGGGTTGGTATTAATACTGGTACCATTCATAATACTGGTACACTCTGGGTTGGTATTCACAATACTGGTACACTCTGGGTTGGCATTCACAATACTGGTACACTCTGGGTTGGTATTCATAATACTGGTACTCTCTGGGTTGGTATTCACAATACTGGTACAGTCTGGGTTGGTATTCACAATACTGGTACACTCTGGGTTGGCATTCACAATACTGGTACACACTGGGTTGGTATTCACAATACTGGTACAGTCTGGGTTGGTATTCACAATACTGGTACAGTCTGGGTTGGTATTCACAATACTGGTACTCTCTGGGTTGGTATTCACAATACTGGTACACTCTGGGTTGGTATTCATAATACTGGTACTCTCTGGGTTGGTATTCACATTACTGGTACACTCTGGGTTGGTATTCACAATACTGGTACACACTGGGTT
>WLWD01005181.1_pt1 | contig 32922 bp, 16 predicted proteins | sample 6712731 | NCBI WGS metagenome assembly WLWD01 (sample SAMN12718690, study PRJNA576275) | sponge metagenome | isolation source: marine sponge | host: Mycale hentscheli | place: New Zealand: South Island, Marlborough, Capsize Point | collected 2014-11-01
ACTTGTTTTCTCCAGTTCTTGTGTGACTGATTAGAGAATGTCACATATCCGAACACACTGGGATCGAGGGGTGTTCGGATAACTGAATCCTATAGAAAAATGTATTGTAGAGTGCTATGAGAGGGTGTGGTCAAGCAAATTATTCGTGACTGCACGTGCCACTATTGAGTTTTGGTTGTTTTCGGATAACTGACATTCTACAGTATGTAGTTAAATTGTCGGAAAGATAAGTTCATTAAAAAACATCTACCAAATTAAATATATAATTTGCTGTGTGTGTATGTATGTTTGTATTGTGCATTCATGTTGCTAGATGTTACCTGGTGGTTTTTATTCAATTCATACATATGCATAAAATATACCTACGTGGATATTAGACAGTTTCTAACATTGCCTCGAAAGTACTAATTGTATACAATAATCAGCATAAGAACTTGGAAGCACAAAAACAGTGCTCAACCACAATCTTTGCTACGTATGGCATTGGAACACATTACGGCTACTGCTTTATCATGTGCAAGAATTTGATAATCCAATAGGATTCAATATTATATTTATTGTACCCTTGATATTATCAAAGTATTTCCAATTATTAGTGTGTTATAATTTCCCATATTAAACACAAATGCTCTATGGTGAAACTCCACATTATGGAACATTAAAAGAAGAAAATTAATCACTTATGATTGTGTTGTGAACTATGCATCATAATTATACTTCTACTCATGCAATGATTTCCACATCACTACTCATGCATTTGCGTAGTGAGCAAAATCAATGGAAAATCAATGGAAAAAAATTGTAACTGGTGGAGTAATAATATCACGAGAAGTACAAGAAATTACTTACTGCAAATACATGTGGGTTCTCTCACCATATTATCACTCCAATTTGGCACGTTAAAAAAACGGTGTGCTATTAAATGTTTTTCTGTACTCAGTATAATAAGTATACGTATATATAAGTGTGTGTGTGTGTGTGCGCACCAATTTACAATTCAAATATATACAGTGGAGTCTCCGGATAAAGGACACTTCGGGAGCTATATAAATTCAGCGCATTTTGTCCCTTGTAGAGGGATTGTCCTTGGGAGATTCTATTTGCATTATTTTGGTACAGGAATTAATTTTGGGGGACTTCAGGTTTGTCTTTCTGAGAGAGATTATCAATACATTGTCCCTTTGTCGGAGTGTCCTTTATTGGAGACTTCACTGTATATAACTTGTTTCATAGTTTGCCTAACATGTTTATCTATAATGTATAGTCTGATAGTGTAGTAACTTATATTCAGACATGTTGCTGATTTTATGATTCGAAGTGGAATGCTATGCACTAATCTGTATCAAACGTGTGAAGGGAATGTCTCCAGTATTATTGTTCTTCATTCTAGTAAAACTTATTAGATAATGAACTACCAGTATTTTGTAAATGTTCAGATGACCCAACTCCCTATGCTTGGACAACCCCAACCTTTCCAAGACGTCAAGTCAAAGTAGTTTATTAGAGTGCATTTTAATTTAATAAAGAGCGAACTATGTGGCTATCCTGGGGACAATCAGCGGCGTCGAGTGACCTTCATTTTTATAATAGCTAATATTTACCAATTTACGTTCTCCTTTATTGCTGTGATCATAAAATCAATGTTATTAATCATTATAATAATAATAATATTACCGGTAACAATAATAAACAATAATTAAAAAGAAGAAGAAGTTATTCATTACAATAGAATACATATTATTATATAACACACAAAGTGACAATAAAGATGTTGGATTTTATGTACTGGTCATCAGAGTTCACAGCTTCAGTGTCACAAGACTTCAGTCCATCAAGCTACATAAAAACCCAAAAAAAAAAATATATATAACATTCAGGCCTAAAATCCACTTCCAATCTGAACTTATACACTTTGTGATACATAACCTAATCCCACCACCTTCATCACGCCACAATCATGCATAATTCAATATCTATTTTCATATCATGTGTTCAGGCTCACAGTAGACATTGATAGCATAACAACAACAAAAACAACAACATCTCTATTATTATTTCAATGACACAATACTACAATAATACAATGTCATGATAAAATGTGACCGTCTACAGGAAAACCGGGCACAACGCGGCGAACGTAAATATCGAGAAAAGATCGATCGATTTCTTAAAAATGTATTGTTTCAAGCCGACGGAAGGGAACGGTTAAATCTATTATAGCGGGAACGACTTAAGCTACGACGATAAAACTTGGAGAGCTCAATATCTGGACGCCGACAACTCTGTAAGTGCAAAAAAAAAATTTCAAAGGGTGCTGCGTTGTGCCCGGTTTTCCTGTAGACGGTCACAAATACAGATTGAAAATTTTGAGGCCAGCTAATATTCAACCAGAGTATTGAAATACATTGCAAATACATACACAATACTTGTAGCACGAGTCAGAGTGCAATATGGGAAAATATTTTAGAAGCATGCAAAATATTTTCATGAGCCGAAGAGAAAGTGAAATATTGTGTGAGAGTAAAATATCATTCCCATATTGTACAACGAGTGTGATAAATGATTCATTGCTGCCTTGATATTTTTTCTTAATCGGTTACAATACAATTCTAATTGATTCTACTTGCATTCAATAACAAGCATACAATTATGGAAAAATACAGAACGTTCGCGTGATGCAGAAATATTCAAGCTAAAAATATCAAGTCTGCAATAAATATATATACAGTAGAACCTTTCTTATCCGGGCGCCTTGGGACCAGTGGGTGCCGGTAACTCTGAAAGTGACCGTATCTCTGAGACAAAGTATTTTCAATCTAGTTATATCTGGAAAGGTCACTAGAATGTCAATCCACCCACTCTTTAATTGATTTTGTCCAGATTTAGGCACCTGGATAATAGAGGTGAGGAGTCCGGAAACGAGAGGTTCTACCAGTACTCAATGTAGCTAAAAAAAATGCAATTACGGAAATTTTTTTTAAAATATTCCAAATTAAACACAAATGTATACATTTTTCTGTAATTGCGGCTGCGTTAATACTTCAAACAGAACTGCCAGGTAAGTGATGACAACAAAAATATATATGTCCAACAAAAATTCCTTTTGTCTCATTGTGATCTGATGTTCCCTCAATTTGGTGAATCATTTTTCAGACAACAGTCATTACTATCACAAACTCACTGATTAACAAACCGTAATAATATTAACTTAGGTTCTATCCACACGTTGGGAGTGCATTAAATGGAATAAGCCTTAGCGATACAAAATAATAAGACAAAGCTGGCAACACTCACACACTGGATATTCTATTGTTTCAGCGAGATACCATAGGTGTGAACACTCAGTGGTAATTGTGCAACACCTATCTAAAGTACCACAAACCTAATCAACAAACACAGTTAGGCAACTGGGCTATCATCGTGATGAGGTATTAGCCAAGACAAGCAGGATTCACTAATCAAATGGTACTGTCCACACATATTGTGCCAATTTTTTTTCCTACCGGATGACCAGCTCAGTTAGAGAAATAAAATCCAGCAATACTCTTAAACGCCCTCACAACTGCTTACATCTTCAGGGTTCTATGTATGTAGTGGGAGGGGAAGCCACATATCCAAGACAAGGTGTAAATAGAGCCAGGATATTAGTTATAAAAAAATATTGGTTTTAACTAATTTATAGCCCGCGGGCATAGCTAGTTACCGCTTGAAATTTCTATTTGCAGTAGTACGGCTGCTGGAATGGCAGGGAAAGAGTCTGTCTTTCATTAAAAGTGCTGTTTCAACAAAACAGAAATGTAACCGTAATGCCCCCCAAAACTATAATCTTTAAATTAATCTAGCAAGTGTTAGCTTACACGATTCAAGTATAGCTGATAGATAAATATATTTTTTATGGTAAAAATAGGTCTAGATAGCCACCTATCCCTGCGTACAAAATAAGGTTAACACGTCGCGGTGTAGGTACTAAAGTAAACCCTGGCCAAGTTCCAATTGTTTTGTTATAAATGTTTAACTACTGAGTTGCAAACCTAGCTAGGAAACGCTTCTGTCGCAACTGCTACTAAACCTCAAACGTTCGTAACAAAACCAAAACATTTTGTATATTATAGCTCGCTAGCTACGCTCCTTACTTACAGCTAATTAGCTAAGTGCAATAAGAGTAAAGTTGTAGCTAATTGTTACACAAAGAATACATAACAAACTTTATTTCCACCACTTCTGTTTCCCCCCTATTTTTCAATGGTTGCTATGAACTATATCAGAAACCAGCTCATCAACAGGAAGCCACACCCATCATCTGCACCCACCATACAATGGCCGACAGGAAATTGACCCACAGGTGATGTCACAGAACCACACCCCCAACCACCACCCCCGCAGCCGAACACTACCATACCCCCCACCACCATGTTTCTAAAGAGTCACCTCCACAAGGCACACAACAAGAAACAACACTAACCGATTAAGCGACAACCGGACAGAAGCACTGAACCAGGAGAAGCCACTCCCACACAACCACCCCCATCCCCCGAGATAGCTTCACAGTAGCAGGGAGCATGGACCACGATGAAGAGAGAGGCAGACACAACACCTGTAATGCAGCTACAGAGACCATCTACAACAACACGATAAAAACGATTGTGAAGGGTTGCGATCAATCAAACACATTGGGACAGATGATTAAATCTAAACTTCAGTAAGGTCCATCTAATCCTAACCAACCCAGTACTACAGACTGATGCACTGAAGGAAATGACACCCGCCCAACCCACCCAACTAACCTTACCCAATTACCCCACCTATCCAACCCCTACCAATCCTACCTACCACACCCACCACTACCTTACCCCCTACCCTCCACCCAATTCACCCCATGTCCCTTACATGTGCCTTCCGAGGAATCCACAGACCTTGTCCTACAGTCAGGTGACTGCAAACAACAGACCTACAAACACACAAACAAGAATAGATACAATAGGAATAACAATTTTTCACTAAAGGGGAAATCTCATCCCCTAATACTAATATAGATAGCTAACATACGTAGTCAACTCAATTAGCATACATGTACATATAACAGATATTAACTTTATCATTTGATCGACCATAAAGAAACCAGTGAAGGCATCATTAAATCTAAATTAATTTTCAGAAGTGTGCATGATTCGTGTGATAGATCATCTACACAACAACATACACCTAAAGCTCTCCTGTGCCCCCTCCATTCACATGCAAGCAGATTATTTTTTTCATACCCATAGCCAGGGGGGTTCGGTTTAACCCTTTTCAGTGACCAGAAGTTAATAATTAGCCACAATATGTACCTCGTAGTCCAAAGGCCTAGCCACCACAAATGTATAAGACTAGCACCAATTATCCCAGGTACCACAAGGCATGCAATTGCAGCTAGCGTGCACAGTGTTAATACTACGTGCGTGCACAGTGCTAGCACTAAGCACACAGGTAAGTCAAGCTATGTTACATTTAATATTTTAATTTAAATTCTTAGTTACATGGCATATGAACCTGTAGGAGTTTGAGTATCAGTTCATCCTTCGTTGTTATTAGAAGCCCACTATGCGAGAAGTCTATTGCACTATCACAGTGGCAGAGAATCCAGGGGGCAGATGAGGGCTTGAGCCCCCTTACTTTTTAGGAGGGGGACTCCCCCCCCCATATTGTGGGATAAAGGAATTTCAGAATACTTCATAGAGGTTAAAGTCAATTACAGCAATCAAATTTCATATACTCTTAAAAGTACTAGCTATTCATGTACAACATGATGCACTCTCAGTGTATGATAGCCAACCTGACAGGTGGCCGTCTTAGCACCTCCCCCCTCCCACTTTTCATATGCTGTCTCTGCCACTATCAGTTAAGTATTCATCAAGGCCGTAGGAAGTGGTATGGCTGGTTGGGTTTTGGCCCGACCACTTTTTCTGCGAGACCACACCCCGACCTCACCCGCTTACTGCTTACACTACTCAGAGGTCCATTACCGCGTGCGGTTCGACACCAGCCACGCAACTTAGACTTTCCTGAACCAAAGTTTTGGGAAGGATAGGCCCGTATTAAGGAGGGAGTTCCCTCCGGTTTTCTAAATGGCCTTTCCTCCATTCAAAGGTGTAGTGCTCTGCCAGACCTCTGCCTCCTTGGATACAATAGAAGAAAATAGCTAATAGCATCTCCTGCGGGCTCTCAAGAAAGGCCAAACTAAGGACCATTCGTATAAATTTTAAACTTTAGTGTTTTTGTATTTTATTGTATTTCTAAAATTACGATTTTGAACTTTATTGAGACCACACCCATTTCCTGGCCAGACCACTTGAAATTTGCTTCCTACGGCCTTGTTCATTCAGTATTCAATGAACTTAGCTATAGAGACTAAATTAGTGTCATCAATATAGATAGCTATCTACATCAACATTTTTAATTATGTGTAAAAATGATTGAAGAAAACAAAACAGTGGATGTGGCTTTCGGTGCAAAATTAGAACCCCTAATTCAAAGTGCTGGCTATGGGTTATATGTGCCAAAAACATTAAAACTCACCTTTTATAACTTTCCTTGTTAAAACATGCATGGCAGCTGAGCCCCCTCCCGTCATCGCGTCATAGAGTATACGTCCACAAGTCAGTAGAGACGTCGTCGCGTATTTTTTCCCGGCCGACAATATCCAAAGCTAACTAGAAAATGCTCGTATAGCATTGGTTGGGCGAGCGAGCGAAGTTCTGGGGAAATGTTGACACTTTCAATTGCATTGGGGTAGTTTGATTTGAATTTGCATTGGTTTTCTCTAAAAACTGAGGAATTGAAGAGCATGCGTGCAGAGTGGGCGGAGTAAGTTTGTTTAAATTACTGCGCGCCGCTCCAGACTATTCGTAGCTAGCGAGCGTGGGGAGAAGTAGTGGGGGTTGTGATGGGGACATCCAACAAGTAAGTTGTGTTAGTGTGACTTCATAAAACATATTTTCCTATTGTATTGACTATCTGTAAGTTTGTTTAAATTACTTCGCGCCTCCAGACTATTCGTAGCTAGCGAGCTAGCGAGCGTGGGGAGAAGTAGTAGTGGGGATTGTGTACCTTTACCTAATACATAGTTAGTGGGTAAAGGGGAGAACCATGTCCCTTTACCTATTACATGTCCCTTTACCTATTACATGTCCCTTTACCTATTACTTTTTTTACCTTAATACTTTTGGTAGAACCAATACATAGTTAGTGGGTAAAGGGTAGAACCATGTTCCTTTACCTAATACTTTTTTACACATTTGGTAGAACCATGTCCCTTTACCTTTGGTAGAACTTAGTCTGGTCAAATGCAATAGTATGACCTGTTCTGCTGACTCATCATACATTGGTGCGTGAAATGTTACCACAAAATGCGCACAATTCTGCAGCACACGTTTCATTTTTTTAGCTTGTTAATTAAAGTGTGGATGCAGAAAGTGCAATGAGGGAGAGCATGCAGTTATTTGGTGTCACTGAAAGAAAACATGAAAGAAGCTATAATATGTGGAAGTCACTCTGATCTAACAGCTTGAGTTGTTGTTCCAGCTCAGATATTTTGTGAAGCTTAATAACGTCACAGCTTCTTTTCTAGCTAATAACATATAATTTCTTCCTCCGCTTCTTCGCCTGAACAGTAGATAGATCACTCCTGCACATTCAGCAAGTCGCCATTGCTAGCCCGTCTGGATGCTGCAGCAGAGATCCGATTTTTACACACATTTTATTAGGTTGCATTTGACCAGACCCTTTCCCCACTATGCAGTAGGTAAAGGGTCTGGCTATGCCAGACAGGTAGAACTATGTACATTTCTATTTAATACTTTGGTAGAACCATGTCCCTTTACCTAATTCTTTTTTATATAATACTTTGGTAGAACCATGTCCCTTTACCTAATTCTTTTTTATTTAATACTTTGGTAGAACCATTTAGTGGGAGTCAGCTGGTGAAAGAGTAAATTTGAAGAAACTAAAGCGTTTTTATCATGGTTATATGTATACTAACATATCCCCAACTACTTGTTTTTTTTTTGTAAATCATATGTAAGCCCAATATTTCGTGTGGGTGTTTCTGTTTTGTTTTATTTTTCACTAGTGCACAAAATTTCTATTGGGTAAAGGGTATCAGTAGTTGGTAGTTGGTAGTAATCAGGTAAAGGGTTTGGCTGGCTAGATTTTTTGGCCCATTTCTTTGCTAATGGAGTTTGCCTTGTGATGAATAATAGTTGTGTACTTATACATCATGGTGATTGTAACTACAATAATTACTTAACACAGTATCAGCACAATTATTTCGAAGGCCTGATCAGACAATCACATCTCAATCAGTTAGCCTTGACACTTGGTACAAATTGACACTATAAAATGTTACGTAAATTTAGCTAGAAATGGAGGTATTGATTCTTATGTGATAATTTATAATCTGAATATTTCTGTTTTCATGCAGGTGTACTTGATAACCTAAAACAAGTCCCTGTAGAACTGTGGCAATCTGGAGTATTCACAGATGTGAGATGTTTGAGTAAGTGATTTCCTAGGGGGTGGTCAGTTAAGTACTAAGTTGCATGAGCTATGCACATCTGAAGTTTTGTGTGTTTGTAGATTAACTTTGCCCTGCGTTTAGCTCCTCTTAAATTCACTTTATTCTAGTCTGAATACCTTGTCGTGTCATGCCCTTGGTCTTTCATTGTGTTCCTCCTTATGTACATGGCTTGAGTCATGCAAAGCCATTTCTAGCATTTCTTTTTACGCATAAAGTAGATGTTGAGTCTTTAACATGACGCTGTCCCACCCATATTTTTCCGACTGTGAAAACATTTGGGAAAATATGTGAATTTTAAAATAGGAAACCTATCTGATTGAGAACACTGACATTTAAATGATGTTGAAAATTTTTACCAGACAATACCTGTATGACAGAGATAGTGATGGGAAGGGGGCAGGAGGGAGTAGCCCTCTTATCAATTTAAGTGCATACTAAGGTGATGAATCATCACTTTATTGCCAATGTTTGTCAAGGCAACATAACGATTAACTAGGACCTGTATATAGTTTGGTTTGGTAAATGGTCGTCATGCTAAAAAGTAATGCCTCTTTAGAATACTTTGACAAACAGTGCAGGCTCTTTCATTGAAGTGAAGCCAGTGGGGAAAAACTAAACATCATAGTTCAGAAAGCTAAAATGTGGTATTTTAAGAATTTCAAGGATCCACTATACAGCATAGTCTGGCTTTGCCGCCCCTTACCTCCTTTTAATATGGTGCGGGGGAGGAGGAAAGGGTCTGGGGACTTTAATGATCAGTCCAGAGCGCCAGATTCTGGCGCTAACCACCCATTAAAAATATTCACCGCAACGCTTGTATACTTCGCCTCATAGAGATTGATACCTTCAAACCAGAGCGAGGTCGTTTGATATAAAGTAAGGCAATCTTTTTCATTACCATGCAATACAAGCGCCTTCTGAGACTGACATAGCATATAAATTGCAAAGTGAGGGACCTCTCTTGGATAATAGACTGCAGGACTACCCAAGTGTCCATAATTAGGCTTAATTAGCGCATGCACAAAAATTCATTTTGAACTAGTCATTGGCACTAGAGTCCCCAGACCCTTTCCTCCAACCCCGCACAATATTAAAAGGAGATAAGGGTTAGCAATGTCAGGCTATATGCAACAGTCATTGAATGTCTTTAGGTAAAGGGTTTTCATATTAAAATATCTTTTTTATAACTAAAAAGTACTTATATATATGTAGGCCACATAGGAGTTGTATTAATATACAGAGGTCTCCACTAGTTTCACGATGGTACACAATGTTTCATAGAGCAGTCAGGTGTGTAGAGTGCAACCTAGTCTACAAGTTATCGAGGAAATGTGTATACCATGGCATATCTGCCTTTACTTGGTAAAGGGTCTAAGTAGAATATTAGAATTAGTTGTGTGTGTGTGAGAAGTCGTAACCAACTAAAGTGAAAATAAACATAGAATGAGGATTTATTCAGTGATTGTGTAAATGCTTGGCTGTTCAACTTTGAGTATTTTTTTTTAAATTATAACTAGAGTGAGTGTTTGAGAATGGAGTCAATTCAAACAAATACATTTGGTGATTTTTCAGCATATTATATGATCAGTCTGAAATTGAATATTTATAAATATTTAATGTTATTGTTATTTCCATTTAGGCGAGAGTGTGGAGACCTTCAGTGCACCAATTTTCTCAAAATGTCCAGAAATTTGAAGAAATGACTGAAGGTTATTTCTGTGAACAATACAAGCAAACTATAGTGAAGTCATGAACATGATTATCATTTATTTTACTCATATTCATTGTTTTTATTGAATGTACTGTTATAAAAGAAAGTATAACAAAGAAAAAATATGAGAACTGTAGGGGCGTACTAATAACACTGAAAAAGGTGCCCACTAAACATTACTAAGGGTGTACTAAAAGCACCACTAAAGGTGTTCTGGATCACATGCTAGAGGTGCATGCATAACACTGTCTAGAGTGCCACACAAACGCCTACAGAGGTGTTTAAGGGTGTTTCATTACACCCTGTTAGGGGGGTTAAGGGAGCACCATGTGAGGAGTTGTAGAGGAGGCGCCGTTCTAACACCCCATAAGGTGCCCATTAAGCACCCCATTTTTTACTGTGCATAGGGCACACAAAGGAAGTGAGAGGCATGCTATCCTCATCGACTTCTACCTGGTGGAAGCCGGATGTAAGGTCCAGCTTCGACAGGCAACAACTTGGTCCCACCTTCTCTAAGATTTCCGTTAAAGTTGGCAGCCAGAACCGTCGCAAAGGTGTTCTAGCATTTAATTCCCTGTAATCGATACAAACACGCACCGACCCATCCTTCTTTCTCACCGGGACCAAGGGACTCGCCCACTCAGCGTCACTCTTCATAATGATGCCACACTTCAACAACTTGGCGATCTCCTTTTCAACACCCACCCGAATTCCCACGGGTACTTGCCTAGGCGGTAAGTTCACAACATCTGCCCCCTCTTTCAACTTAATTATACATTTCCCCACCTTGCATAAACCTGGCACCTCAGAAAAATATTTATCCACCTCCCTCAACATCACTTGTAATTCCTTTTCCGCATACCCATCACATTTCTCCGTCCCTAGCACAGCCTTACTACCCTCTAGATCCTCCAACACACCTTGCTCTTCAGCCACAACAGACACTGCATTCACACTTACAACCCGATCTACATACACCTTAGTGTTATTAATATGTACTATCCTCAGAGGGTGACCTTCTCCCTTACTCACCCTGTAGGTTACTCGAGACATCTTCTCTTTCACAATGTACGGCCGCTCCCAAGACGCCTGAAGAGAGGAATGCATACCCGGGGTACGAATCAATACTTTGGAACCAATCTTCAAACTGCGGTCACTCCTGTTCTTGTTAAAAGACAGGCATCTCTTCACTGCATTATTGCTCTCCTCAACCACTGCCATGTCATGTAGCAAGGACAGTTTGTCTTGAAGCTTCAGCACCCAGTCCTCAACATCCACACTCTCATATACCTTATCCACCCACCCCGAATACAAGATGTCAAGGGGGCCTAGCACGTCCCTCCCATAGACAAGCTGGTGAGGGGAAAACCCGACATCTCTGTTTGGCACTTGTCTGATTGCAAACAATGCCAACGGTAAAAACTCTGACCAATCCACTCCACTATCATTCGCCTTTGCCAACATGGGTTTCAGGGTCCCATGGAGGCGCTCTACTACCCCGTTACTTTGGGGACGGTAAGGGGATGTCACAACTCTATCTATCCCCAGCAGTTCACACACTTTTTCCATGACTCTGCCGAGGAAAACGCTACCCCTGTCCAATAAAACACGCAAGGGGATCCCAGTTCTCGAGATCACGTCGACAAAACACTCGGCTACTTCATTGGCCGAGCATGAACGCATCGGACATGCCTCGGGCCATCTACTTGCCAAACAAATATACGTGAACAAATACTTCACTCCCCGTCGAGCCTTTGGCAAAGGGCCAACAATATCAATGGCCACCGACTCAAAGGGGACAGACACAATAGGGCGCTCCACCATTTTAGCTGATCTATTGCCCGCTAAATTGATTCGTAAGCACACATCACAACTCTTTACAAAATTAATCACATCACTGTGCAGCCCCGGCCATGTGAACTTGCTATTAATCAGCTTTCTCATCCCACGAACGCCAGTATGGGAACACTTATCATGTGCTAATTCAAGCACCTTGCACCTGCGGGCCTTGGGAACAACAAGTCTGTTCACCTTCCCACCAAAGTCATCTAACACTGAGTGGAACAATAAATCATTTTCCCAACTGTATCCATTGAGATTCTTGGAGGCAAGTTCTCTACAATTCTCTAGGGTCACATCATTACTGATTTGTTCCGTGAGTAACTCACATCAGGCAGATCTGTCAACTGAGGGCTACCCAGCATTACTGTTCCCTCACTCTCGACATTAACATTGTCATCACACTCATGCATTACAGGCATATCCACATTCACCACTTCATTAATAACAGGTGGTTCGTCCAGCTCCTGGAAGGGTGCTGGATCAGCCACTTCTAAACTTCTAGCATTCTCAGTTTCTTCCGCCAGGCTGGTCATCCACCCACCAGCTCTAGTCACAACATGAACATGGGACTCCTCGGAATTGCTAGGGACAGTCTGAGGGGCATCCACCACCCCATCAGTGCACCTAGCAACTTCCGCATCCCCGCTAGAGGATGACTGGGCGTCCGGGGTGTCACCGGAGTGCCCCACCCCACCCTCGGTTTTAGACGGGAGTGGGGTGGCACCCAAAAGGAGTCGCTTAGCCATTGTGCCATCCATCGGCACTGAAAACAACACCTTGTTGTTCAGCATACCTTGCTGAGCAACAGCCACACTCATCTCAAACACTCGACCTTCGACATCAAACTCCACCACCGCCGTACACAGAGTGACTGGCACTCCCGTCGCCCCCCTGACCTCTATCGTATCAGGGAGGATCTGGTTCTCATATACCAGGCACCCAGGGACGATGGTAATCTCTGCCCCAGTATCGGGCACTATATCGCAACTAAACCCATTAACACATCCAGTCACAACTGGGGTGCCATCCTGCACAGCTGGCATTGAGGGGCTTATTTCCAGTTTTTAACCCAAGCTGTCTCTTGCCCACCTCCGCCTGCCTGCCCTGTTGTCTTGTGGGGGCCCTCTCACCCTTGTTTGGGCAGTCTGGGGACTTATGGCCTGGTTGTTGGCAGGAATAACACACGATAGACCTGCTATCCTCCCTAAAGGAACGGCACTCAAATGACTTATGCCCCAGCCTCTGGCATTTAAAACACCTCACAACATCACTACTACTTGTACCACGCCCACCACCTCTGCTAACTCCAGATCTGTCCGAATCTGAAGAGTGTAGCGAGAGGGCGAGTTTATTCAACTCGCGAAAGGTATTAATCTCCCGGCTGTCCATGATCGCTTTTTGATGGGAGGTCGAGCTACTTCTGTAGATAGCACACGCAAAAAACAAAAGGATATCTTTACGTTCAACTATAGACATGCTGACGGAGTCCATTAAGCCTTTTAAGTGAACATATTTTTCCAGGGGATTCATTGAGCGCACATCACTAGCAAACTCAGTCATTAATTTACTACCCAGGCTAGTCTTGCCTGAACCCAACGACTCGATTAGGGTTTGCTTCAACTCCTCATAGGAACACTCGTCTCTGTCAATGGAGGCCACTATCTGAGACGCTGACTTGGACGCTAATTTCTGATAGAGGATCGACTTGAACTCGCATCTCGGTACTCCAATATCGATTAAATCTGCCTCAAGCTTGCTAATGTATTTTGCGATGTCATGCCCCTCTTTATGATGAGCAAGACCTTGGACTTTCCGTGTCTGGTCTGACAGAGAGGGGGCAAGGGGTGGTGCAGCTGCCCTCCCAAGGGCTAAAGATCTTATGATACGCATCAAATCCCTATTAGAAAAGACATCATCCTCACGGTCTCCTAACACACCAGCGTCATCACCCGAACCCATATCTCTCACACGTCCCTCAACTCTTCCTTCCTCCCCTGCATCCTCCAAACGTAAATCTGCTCCTTCCACACCATCCATATCTTCTCTCACGGTCAAAACACTACCACTAAATGTATCAGAAATACCACCAAACAACCTATGTGTACCACTTCTCTCACTCCAGTCAAACACAGAATTCTCAGGGCTTATACTACCTGAATTCTCAAACAGATCAGCACAAGATTGACTACCACTTGCAACACTATGTCCACATACAGGACTCGACTTCACCACACAACTACTCAAATCAGAACCGCTCACCAGTTCAGCTGCTAAACCAGAATCAGACGAAGAAACTCCAGTCGACGTCGGAATTCCCACCTTACAATTCTTGTACTTCTTGCACGCTCTTGCCGGCTGTTCTCTCTGACTCATCCGCCAATGTGAGGACCTCAGAGACACCTACAGCCACACCGAACAACCAAAAAACAAAAGAAAGCACACAAATAGGTAATAACACTAAGAAATAACCTGAAACACCAAAAGGACAAACACCACGTGTAGTGGGCACACAAAAGAAAACACACAGAAACAGACAGATACAGTTTGAAGCCGTGGGGTTTGACAACGCGGAGGTTCGTAGACTTCCAGGCTGCGTCTTAAAACAGACCAGAAGACAGAGCCGCTGCCACCAACTGTGGTTGCGCTGACTCGGGATGGCGGTTAAACTCTCGTGAGCTGGCGCAGACTTGGTACGCTGCCACCGGAATCCTCCTTCACCTTTGCTAGGCGACCACTGAAACCGCCAGTCCCTTATGCGGGGGTACTGAGGCTCGTCCGGATGGCGCAGAGGGCTCACAGAGTTAGATATTAAACTAATTTTGTGAAATTATGAAGGACTACTTGACACGTGCGTGGCTCGACTATTTATTGTCCAAAAGCCACGCACGTGCTCTAACACAAAAGATGAAAACATCTGGCCACACCCGGGAGCACAAATTATACATACACACAAAATCATTAACAGGAAATAAATGAATAAATGACAATCCTTTACCTACGCTAGCTAGCGTGATACAAAAAGCATACACTACATATATACAGTACACAATAACAATAGTCTGTTCAACAGTTCTTTCTAGGTCTTCAGTCCTCTTCTTCAACCTTGCTCGGAGGCCACACCCACAGCGAGCTTATAAATGTTTTATATTGCTTATCATTATACAGCCAAATGGGAGTATATATAATCAACTAAATATTTCTTCTAATAAATCAAAAATTGCTTCACCCTATTTGAAAGGAGAAGAATATGGAACATTAGATCATCAGGCACTGCAAAAGAATGAAGTAAACATAATTTCTTTGTTGTTACTCATTTAATATGAATTTTATTGAAAAGGCAATCGAGGAGTATGAATACACATCTATAAGATGTCCCAAGGCCACGGTGAAGAAAAATGTAAGAATAAACATACAATTTTGTATATTTCACTATATTCATTCGTTAGGTGGATTATGCTGTTTTGAGCTGTAATACAGCAGGCTCATATGAAACCAAAACAGAGACTAATGCTATCCATAACCAATGCCAAAAGAAGAGTTTGGACTATAAAGAAGTAATTATTGCAGCAGGTATGGAGCAATAAGTGTTACGTTTACATGTCATTGCTACTAGCCTTTAAAAAAACAAATGTGTCCCATATATATAACTGTGGTTATAAAAACGATAAACCATTTTTTTTAATGTCGAAGTTCTATAATGATTGTTTTCCTGATGATAACTAATTTTGATATTGGCTCCATATTATTATAGAAGAAAAAGTAATTCGCAGAATATAACTATAAACACCCAAATATGTACAATCAAATATACATAGTCAAACCATCATGATACACCTAGAAGTGTTTTTCATGTTGTTGTTGTTTTTCGTAATATTATTTCAATTTTTATAGATCAGTCCTTGAATTTAGACACTTTATTAATTAATTTACGACATTTGGCTCCTAAATGGCAAGAGATAGGAATACACTTGAAATTTTCAGCAGTTGACTTGAAAAGCATTCAAGAACATTGCAAAGAAGTTAACTTTGATTGTCTAGTGGAATTATTGGACAAATGGTTAAGATCAACTGACACACCTACTTGGAAGAATATAACTGATGCATTGGATGCTATGGGAGAACACGAATCATCTCAGAATATTATGGATATTTTGTCTGAAGGTGATTGTGAGCTAATACTAATGACTACGTACACTACGTACACTAAACACCTCTTCACCATTGTCACAATATTATGTGTAATACAAATGCAGTAGCTGCATAGTTGAACTGATTAGGACATAATATATACCCCTCACACAAAATCTTATAAAATTTTAGCATTAATTTTTTATTATGCTATTTGACCTGTGTATGTATGACGATTATTATGAGAGATTTCTTCATGAGACTTCTCTCAATCATATATCTTTGGATTAATAAGTAAAGAACTACAAAAGAGGTTTGGAATAATTCTATAATATTTGTCTGCTGATTACTTATTTTATCTTCTTTTGTTATTGTTTTTTTGTTTTGTTTTGTTTTGAAGGAATGTCCTATGAAGAATGGAAGACAGATTTTGATGCACCACCAATACCACCACAACAATTTTAAAACTTTGTGTGCTTTATCATGGTATACCACAGCAGTACTATGTTTTTTTTATTAACTTTGTACTCTTATTACAAAAATTTTGAAGAACAATTAACTAACTTTAACTCCATTCTTGCTCATTAATTACAACATTCTGACTTGCTAAAAATATAAACCTAAACTATATAAGTGGCCCAATAAACCTAATTTATCATCTAGTTTAACTTACAATAACGAATGTAAAGAGAAGCTGGTTGATATTTCCTTGCAAATAATTCAAAACTGTAGCTGTTTAGAGTACTAGCTACAAACTGATTTGAAGAATTTTATTTATGACTCATTGAAATTATAATGATATAATGATGACTTACTCATAATGTTGATTAAATACCGTTGCTATATTGTTGTCAGGTGTAATAACTTGGCAAGTGTGCAATAACACTTGCCCGGTATTTAAACTAGTTAAAGCATGAGCGCTTAGTGCCTAGTACATTTATCGCACTCAGTCCTCGGGCCTACGGCCCTCGGGCTGTCGTGCAATAAATCGACTAGAAACTAAGCGCTCATGCTTTAACTATAACTTATTCAAGGGGAATCCACATACAATACATCGCCAAATTAGCGGTGGAATACTTAACAAAAGAAGTACCGAATTAGCCATGAAGTAATATTTTTTTCAATTTTTGGAATTACACCAGATCTTATTGGGTACAAACAACAACAATCAGTATTGGACAAGCAGTTACTGTAATTTCTTATTGTGTATAATACAGTAACTCTTCGTGAAAAAAAGGTTTATAGACTACTTACATTAGTTTTCATTTCAGTATTTGAGTAATATTCAGATGACTCTCATACACCAAAATCGAAAATTTTACCTATACTCTAGCTGTTTAATTAGATGAAGTATCTTCACGTAATTAATGGCGGGTAAATGTTTTTGGCGGCTTTCTTAAAAATGGGCGTTCCCAAAGGGCAAAATGGAGATCATTGGATGCAGTCTACGTCTAGCCTTTCTTTTTCAATTACTTTATGCAAGTAAGTCTACTAGATGCCAATGCAATATATTGAGCTAGCGGGAGTCTCAATAATTACCAATCTCAGGGGTTTTGTGTGGGCGTTGTTGATTGTATTTTCAGGTCCTTTGCCACGCCCCCATTAATTAATTGTTTGTGTTATTTGCGGGACTCACCTCAAACCGGAACAACTTCGGTTTAACTGGAATGCTCAGCTAACATCTAATTTTTCACGAAGTTATTTTTACTGACAGGTCCATGGTCTCGCGTAGCCAGACCCTTTTCCACCCACGTAGCGGGTAAAGGGTGATAAAGGATCTGGCTAGGTCAGACTACTAGTACATCAACTTGTTGACAGCATAGGTAAAGTCTAAGAATATTTAACTTGCATTGTATTTGAGATCAATTTACCCGTTTAAGCTAAGAGGAGCATGCAGCTAATCAATTATCAGAAATAATATTCATTCATTTTATTTTATACTTAGCTAACTCACTTCTTTGTAATTAGTTTAGTACTGCTAATAATTTTTCCTGTTGATATTATAATTCTTTGATTTCATATACTACATTAATGCTAATTATCACCATACTTTACAGCTAATTGTCAGCAAGTGACACTTTCTTCGTCAATGTCAGGGGATGTCATATGTGAAAATCACCATTTAGTGTTCTACTGCAACTCTACTGGGACAGCATCTTCTCTCTTCTGGTTTCTTGACACCAACAGAATACACACCCAGCGTAGAACTGATATAGAGACCACTAGTGTTAACATGGAGTCTGGGACTTACGCTGCTCTCTTTAGAAACACTACTGGCATTGGTGAACTGGAATCAGAGTTGATATTCACGAGGCTTCCAACCGCCAACACTTTTGAAGTAATATGTTCCTTCGGAGGACAAGACGTGTCCAAAACTGTATCAATATTGAGTGAGTTTATCTGCATTGTATCCGCTATTAAAGTCAATATTCAATAACTTTGTATACTTGCAAGTTATAGCCCATACTACACTTCAATCTTGATATAGTCGAAGAATATTTGGTCAAAGTCAACATAAAACTGTTGACCAGTAAGAAATTATCAAGAATAAGAAAAAAAAGCCTGTATACACTTAAACCATAATTTTACCGTAGCAGCCAGATTCCACATGTACCTTCGACTTATTATATTGATCCACAATATTAAAGTACATCAGTATGATGACAGAGAATGTATCTTTAATCTAAACTACAAACAATATTATTGCTATACTGAGAGGCCTGAGCTTAACAAGTCTAGGAACCATTAACAATTGGTGTCTGATAGCTGATGAAGTGTATGAAATGATTTATAAAAAAAATGAACCAATTTAGAATTTTTATTTTGCAGTTCTTTGCTATTCAATGAAATAATATATATAAATATATAATAATAATACCATGAGTCTGTTAGTGTAGAATTTATGTGAGTGCCACATCATGGGCGTAAATACAACCAATCAGATGAGTGATATTCTGCAGTATCCATTGAAAAAATGTGTTTATTATGTAAAACTCATGCTTTAATACCATAGCAACAAGATTCTTGTGCAACAAACACTTGTATGTCCTGGTGGGCGGGGAGATGTAACCCAACATGAAAATTATGAACACATGGTGATATCTAAAATATTGCCTTAAGCCACATCCTGTATACTTTAATGCATTTCTTGTGTGGCAACAGCTATTAGGCCTTGTTCAGTACATAATAATTATAAATATCAATATACGGTCTTGTATTTCTGGATATGTGTAACTTAAACACTATAAGTTAGTCGTACAAATAATTAGTTTTCTATTAAACACTAACTAGTGATGTGCTTGAGCACAAATGGCGAGCGAGCCTAAAGACTATACAATTTTATATGAATGATTTTGACTTCTAACACTGAAGCTACTGAAAATAAGGTCCAGTTTTTAAATTTCGCATACATGGTAAAGGGATTTCAGTGCCATAGTAACAACTCTCTGCAACTGCTTGAATTGAAGGAAAAAACAACAACAACAAAACAATACACGTTATTTAAACGTTTTCTTTGTGATATTCTTTAGGTTGTAACACACAATGCTTTGACACAACTGGACATGCACCTACACAGACTTACCTTCGTGGTAGTCTAGTGGACAATGTATTTTCAAGTAAATACTGTTGCGCACGGCTTATAACCATGACAAAGAGCGCATTGACTTACCACCGCCACTAACTCAAATAGAAATGGAAGTCCCTTAAGTTTTCAAGTTTTAACTGCACCCGCAAAATAATTCAAAACGGAAAACAATTCAATTTCTAGGGTGATACGGGTACTGATCGATAAATCAGAGGATTCTGTTTAGTGCAATTTGGGACGGGGTCGACCACATAACTAACACAAAAACGCGAGGGTCAAAGTACAAAATTATTAAATACGTACATCCAAACATATATATAAATAAACAAACATCCCCGATTTTCAAATTGTGTTACCCCTGTAAGTGTCTCGCTCGCCAATTAATTATTTTGAAACAGTAATGAAAGTATGATTAGACTCACAAAATGTATAGAATAACATTTGATCGATTATTAATATTTTATGTACATTTTAGTTATGTATGTGCAGTATTTTTTTGTTATTGATGAAGTGATACTTTATATCTCTAATTTAATTTAACTGGTTTGTTTTTCAGGACAAACCCTTCCTGTTGTTGAAATGCACAAAAAGTATTTTGTAGCTCCTAATGTAGTGAATATATCTTGGACACACCCCACTCCAGAAATGGTTCAATATTATGAACTGATCATTGGCAATAATACAATTGCTAAAGTGAGGAAGACTGAAGAAATATTGATACTGGATCATTGTTCAGTTATACTCACTATTATTCCAGTGGATATTTGTGATATTCATGGAACACCAAAGATGGTGCCCATGTGTTGTTCTCCTTCGAATGGTAAGTAAGAGCATAAATACCATGTTTTTTTGTGAACTATTCCTAATTCTTTATTGTCTAAGGCATAGTATGAACAAATTCTGTAATTTCTCCTAATAATCTCATGTCTAGTTTAACAATATGCTTTGACATCTCCACAAATTTCATCAGCAATAATTTATATTAAGCAAAAATTTGAAATAACTAGGAAAATCTTTTTTTTTTAATGTAAGTAGTACCAAAGTGTAAGGATTATTTGGAAATGTTTTGGAGAGAGACTAAATTTACCAATTTAATATTTCTTAACTATAAAAAAAAGTAAAATTAAAGTGTAAAAGAAAAGAAAGTGAATGTCATTTAGTATCATTACAAACAGTGAATAATTTCCACTAGAAGAAATACAAGTAGAGCGGAAGACCCTATCCCAGTACTTTGGTTAATCACTCTCTCCCCCATTTTTTTTGCTATAATAATGTTATACCTGTGCAGAATCCTAAATATATAGGTTATAGGTGTCCAATGTATACAGAGAATGCTTTAAATTTAATTAAACAAGAAGTTGAAGAGATAGCTATGAGTTTCTGTATCTTAAAGTTTAGTGGAAGCTTATAGTCGTACTTATACTCAACTATGCATTTAATGGCTAATAATATATACAAAATTTCAAACAAGTCTGTCTTATAGGCTATGAATCTTGCTTGCTTCTCTTTATTATGCTACACACATAACAATAAATACATCGTTGATAAATATCATTACTCACTCACAAGCTATTATAAGGTTAGAGAAAACAACTGATTAAGTAACCAGCACTGTACATTTATAGTATGTTTATCTTTTTACTTTTTTGTATTCTCCAGTTATTATACTTACTCCCTTCTCAATTGTGCTGATCAGCAGTTTTTTTGCTGCTAATTTAGTATATCAGCTGAAATAATATTTACAACAAATAAAAGCATGATTTATGAAAGGATCAGCACTGTTAGTCATGTCAAAAATATAAAACTAGTGATGTGCTTCAGCACAGATGGCAAGCGAGCTGTTCTGGCTGAACTTTTTATTTGAATGCTAACTGTTAATAAACTTTGTTAAATATTTTTGCTTAGTTTTTCATTGCTATTCTTTAACGGCACATGATACTTTTATACATTTATTTGTTCACTGAATATACCAGCACAAGACCTGCATTGTATTCTCTCGTGACTGGACTATTTGATAAAAATTTTCAAGGAGTAAGCAACCAAATTTCCAAGGATGATAGGGATAAAGATCAATAAACTAGCAATCAATAAACTAACAGTTTTTGTATAAGCTAATCGCATTTCCAAGGCACGTTCCATTAGTCAGAGTGTGATAAGGTGAAATATTTCACTAGCAGACTAATTTATTTACATGAGCCAAAGGTGAGTGATAATACAGCCTGAGAGTGAAATATCTAGCCATATCACTCTGATGAGTGTAATAGTGTCTTTTTTCACACTAGATATCTTCACTGAAGTAGTTGTTGGTAACTCTCTAGGTTTAAAATTGGCCGTAAAACTCACTATTATATGTCTCCTAACCCTGATGATATTTAGCAGCTGCTCTAAATTAGCTGGGTTGGCATAAAAAACCTGAAAACTGATGGCCAGGTCAGGCTATAACTACTCTGGTAATGGGCTTGCACAATGACATTATGTGATAACATGAGTTATCTCACTGGTCACTTACTTAAAGATAACATTGTAAAGATATCTAGGGTGGAATAAATAGCATTAAACTGTATTCTCTTAGTGACTTCAGTATTGGACTTTGGATTTTCAAGTAAGAACTAATCTGTTACTTAAGGCATATAGCTATGACAAACAGCACGTTGACAAGTAAACTTGCCGCAACTGCAAATAAATGAACTCGTCTAACTTTGGAAGACCTAACTGTGAACCCCCGGGGGTGGAAATGCATTGATCTCTTTGAACTTTGCCATATATGTATACCAGAATCTCGAATTGAGACCTGTTTGTGATAGTCTCGCTTCGCTCGCCCAATTACAATTCTCTTCTCACTCATCTAACTTATGTTTTAAATACATTATAATTACTTTTAATTGTGATAAACATTTTTCTTCCAGAAAGCTCATGTTCAGCAACACCAACTCAACAAGCAGACGCTGCGGGTTCCAAAAGCATTATGACTCAACAAGCAGATGCCGGGAGTTCAAAGAGCATTATAGCTCTAATCGCACTGACAATTGTTCAACTTGTTCTTACGTTCATTTTTTTTCTTTTATACATTATCGTAGAACTATGGAAGGTAAGGCAATGAAAAAGATTAAGATTGATTTGTTAGTAGGTATGCATAACACTTACATGAAATATTATATTCTAGTAATATTCATATAATATTATAGCTACAATAATATGGAATATAAAAAGTGGTATGCAAATATAAAAAATTGTAGCTACTGAATACTGTTGCATTATGTAATCTTATATGTGTACTTTATCCTAATAACATAAATTTCAAAACTCATTTAAATAATATTATAAACATATACATATCTTTCATGATAATATTATGGTATTGAGGCAACACAATTACAATCATGTTATTTATTTTAAGTTTTCTAATGAGGCAATCGTAGTCACTTAATAAAGTGGCCCTGGTCCCTGTTCATTTTTTAATCCAGTGTATTTTGTCCCAGGATTCCAATGCACAGGATCTTTTCCTTCTTTGCAAATAGACAAAACATTAAATTTCTTTCACTTACAATAATTGTGACATTTTTGTTTGTGTTTGTTGTTGTTGTTTTTTAGTTTATTGCATGCTCTGTAACTACTGCAGACACTTGAAATCCTTTTTTTATGCACATTGATACTTTTTGCCTAATAAAACAATCCAACATAATATACGTCTTCACAACTAGGACACGAAATCCCATACATTACACCATGTTATGTTTTAAACAATTAATGTTATCCTGGGATACACTACTAAATAATTTTATTGAAGTCTGGTACAAGTGGTTGGAAGTACATTCTGATAATATTAGTTTTTTGGGCATCCTTTATATAATATTCGTAATGTATGAATTGTCAGAGTGGCAATAATGTCCTAAAGATAAGCTATTGTTAGTATGAGACTTCCTGAACATCTTAGTTGAAATTCTTCCTCCTGGGTTACAATTAAATACTTAAGTATCAAGAAAAACCAATTTGCTGTCTGACTGCTATTCAAAAGTGATTTTAATTGACATCTTAATCTTTCAGTTCTCAACACTCTATTGAAAATACACATGCTGTAATCTGAATATCGACCAGTTGAATATATTTATAATAGAGATAATATGATAGTAATTAAATACAATATAATATTATTACATTCATAGTTAATCCTATACAGTTCCTATTATGGAAATTAACATATATATTTGTACGGCATTGGATTTATTATGCATTTTGTATTTTATTCTGCAGAGGAATCGTTTCAAACACAATCAAAATGTAAGATCAAATTTTTGTAATGGTTAATACTATTGCTCACTAAAATGTCAACCTAAGCATATTTTACAGTTACAGGTATCCCACAGTATAGAGTATTCTGTGCATAAGTATTTCACTTTCATTTTAATTATAGTTACAACCACATAATTTTTTATTTCAACACACTTTTCTAAATTCAGCTCAGAACTACCCTTGTAAAAATATGACATTTTTCCTCCATGGTTATAAACATAAGCATGACTTCCCAAGACATAAAAAAATATTTTTGTCTTACTTCCTTCCTTCAATTGGAGACTTACATGCTTTGGTATAATTATGAGTCTTTCTTGTGTGTCAAAGTCTGCAGATGAGAAGTCAACAGAAACTGGGAATACTACTGCTGTAAGTTAAAATTTCTGTCTAATGTCCAAAATTATAAAAAAAAGTACATCTCCTTGGTGTTATGTATTTTTCAGACATCAAAGTCAGAAGAAATCTTACCGAAAAGACAATCCGAAACTATGCCAGCAGTAAGACAAAATGCAACGGTAGACATAACCAAATCAAATACACATTTTAAAATATAATATAATACTGTGTACATTTTACATTATCTAATCAATTCATTTAGTAAAATTATTGATATAAATATTAATATAATGAAAGTCACCATCAATTAGATTTTTATAAATAGAATTATGGAAAAAAAATAACTTTATATTCCCAACATTTATATTTTTGTGTCTACTGAAAATTAAAATCCCACAATATTCTGTTTTATAGTTTACTTATTAAGTATCTAAATGTAATTATCTCACATAATAGAAAACTATTAATAGTATAACACTTCGGAATTTCTTTCTAAGCCTTCGTTCACACCTTAGACGTATTTTCTCTTTCACAGGCTTTTTTTTAAACAATACAGAATTAAAAATATTTGATCGCCACCTGGAACCAAACCCAGGACCGCTTGCTTACGCTCTAGCGCTTATAAATTTTGTAGTAAGGATCTTCAAATAGATCTTGTAACAGTGTAGTAATTCTCTTCAACAATTCCAGGTGCCACGAAGTGACCATACATAATTCCTGACTGAGACTGCATAATGATCAAAAGCTGATGGAACCCATTTCACACCTTCTAGTAAAGCCTGTGAATACTCTCACCAAGAAAAGGAAATTCTGTTGAAGTGTCTGACACAGCTGCATAGTTTACACTCTTGATCCTAAGTTCATCAGTACACTGAGTGTATTTCCGTTTTGTTCCTGTATCAAAACGACTTTAATAGCGGCAATATTTGTCTTAGTCACAACCTCTCACAGCTTCACAAATGTCATATACTAACTAGCAACAGTGTTCATTGGCAATTGCTGCCAGAAAAGATACACTTATATATATATATTTTTTAATAGTACGTTTAAATCACACTTATAATTGTTCACAATTTTAATTAAGCTGAGAAATTTCCAGAAGAACCCTGATAAAAATTATAGATTTTTGTCAAAATATGGCCAGCAAAGCTATGTATTTTATTGACGATGTTGTTCATTGTATTCAGACAAAAAATTGTTACATGATCACACTGTCATTGATATCAATACATGATTTCTTATAGGCATCCAAGTCTGGTGAAGAACAAGCTGATACTTCTTCTGTAAGCACTCATATAAGTTATACAGCGATTTAGTGAGACTAAATTTTTATATGATCACATTGTTATTGATATCCATATATTTCTTATAGGAATCCAAGTCGGTTGAAGAACAAACTGATACTTCTTCTGTAAGCACTCATATTATAAGTTATACAGCTATATTATTGCATTAGTGCTTTGTTTTTAAAACTAAGAATAGAGAGTGAAATTTCTTAACTATTATAATATAGCTTGAAATTTGTCAACAGTGATTGACTAAACAAACTTACCTCTAAACCTAAATCTCTTTGTACAAACAACAATTTCTTCTCTAATACAGTTTCCTCAGGTTTGGCCTTAAACGTGTTGCTACATTATAATTTTATAGGTGTGTACTAAAATAGATAAAAACCTTAACTTGGATACCATGGCCTCAAAATGCTCCTCATTTGGCTGTGCCCTGGACTTTAATCATTTTGGGCCATAGTATCCTCAGAATGGGCCTAAACTATCACCTATAATATTTATTTATTTATTATAGTACTTTTTACAAGAGTCAGAGTGTGATATTGTGAAATATTTCATAATCAGGCTAATTTATTTTCACAAGCCAGAGGCTGAATGAAAGTAAAGTCTGAGAGTGAAATATCTTGCCAGATCACTATGACCAGTGTAATAAGTGGTTTAATCCATACTGCTGTCAGTTAGTTACTAGAAGACTGGTAACTCAAGGCATAAATATTGTTTGTAGGGGCTACCCACACCCCCAGCTGATATTTTAGCAGCTGCTCTAACCTTGTAGAGTAGCTACACAGAAGAGGAAGGTAGGTGTAAAAAGTGACAAGGATTGTTGCTATGACTACAAAGGTAATGAGCTTGCTCAGTACAGAGTGAAATAACAATGTGAAATATTATAGTGATTATTTCAAGTGTCATGTACCTAAAGATATCATTGTGAAGATGAATATATATATATATATATAATTACATATATATATATATATATATATATAATATATATATTATTATAATCAACTCTAGATATACGTCTTCACAATGTTATTTTTAGGTAGTGATCGACCCATGAGAAACTCATGTTATCACATTGGCTTAGCAGTTTTCTGGGTTTACAGATACCATTCTCTAGTGAAGAGCTGCTAAACTATCAGCTGGGGACGTGAAGAGCTCTTAGAGTATTTTTGTATAGCCCACAGATAGCAATGGACTGACGAATACAGAGAAAGCGGGGGCCAGCTATAGATGACTATTAGCCTACTGACTATGCTAGCTAAGCGAAACCCAACTCAACCAACAATACGCCAGAGCCGCTACAAACAAAGGATCCCACTACAATAAATAAGTTTAATTAAAATAGTGACTAGCAGACAGATGACTGTAAGCTAGCAGAGAGATAGAACAAACTAAATGCAATAACAAAACTCAAGATAAAAAACTGAAAGAAAAGACAAACCAATAAGTTATAAGCATGGGCATGGTGAGGGTACATAGAGAGCAAGGGAAAGGAAACTTGATCAATACAATTAGGAATTAAGAGTTGAGGGAACAAGAAATTCAATCTATACAATTAAGGATGTAATTAGTGTAATAGAGTTAGTTCTGTCCTCTCCTACAACTCAGGATGAGCTAGCCAAGACAATTTTACAACAAACTTTAAACCAAAAGTTGGGGTGTGTGTAGCCACTAATACTAACTTTACTTGTGAGTTACCAGTCCTAGTACTAACTACAGTAGTGAAGATATCTAGTGTGGAACAAATCAATTATTACACTCTGGCAGAGTGATATGTCTAGATATTTCACTCTCTGGCTTTATTTTCACTGCCTCTGTCTCTTGAAATAAATTAGCATGCTCTTGAAGTATTTCACCATATCACACTCTGATTTTCAGTGTACTAAGTATTATACTGATTTATGGTTTCAAATATTATCCCTGGTGATTAATTCTACGGATACTACGAATGAGCCGTCACAATGCACATATTTGCCATAGGTATCATCAAAGGCCACGGATATGCAGCCACAAGAAGCTGATCCCAGCCTTATAGTAAGCTTGCAATTTACAGACTTGAATAAAATAGTGTAATGTTTATATATATATATATATAATTATGTATATATATTATTACAATGTATTCACGACGAGAACTGTAGCTTGACCCCATATTTTTAAGATACTTATTGATATTTATGCAATGCAGCAGTGCATAAACTTGTTCTGTTATATGATTCAGCATTATTGGACTAAATAATTGATTACTTCTATATAATCAATTGACATTACTTGGTGTAAATTCATTATACATTAACCAACAAATAATGCTTTTAAATTTTTTTAAATATATCATAATAAAACTATTGTAGTCATTGGCAAGGACGTTATAATCTCTAATTCCTGGTAAGGTAAGAGAATGCCAATAGTAAGTCATGTCTCAGTCCTATGGGCATAAACTAGCAATATTATAGTTTATTGTGAGATAGAAATATGTAGTCTCTTTCTTATATTTTGTATTGTATGTGTATTGTGTTATCATAATGCAGCCTGGCACAGCTATAGTGACTAAAAGTAAGACATCATTGATATTTTTATATATTAAGGGTATTTGTTTTTTACTTTCAAAATTATGGCTATTTGGTCAAAATAATAAAGTATCTTTATAATAAGGTTAATTTATAAAAAAAATGAAGAAGTACATGGCATGAATACAACTATTTACGTGTTGTAATCAAAATAATAATTTTTTTTATATTAATTTCAGATAAGAGTGAGCAGCTACAATTTTGATGGTGGTGCTTAAACTTCACATAGTTATTTCGTGAAGATACATTTAGTCATTTTACTGTTTTAATAGACACATGTACGGTTAATATGCTATATTATATATTTTGGCAAAGCTATATGTAAAATAATTATTTTATTTGAATAGTTAATTTGCAAATTTACTACAAATAATGATGAAATAATGAAAGGTTTCATGGTTGTGAATAATTTGATACAAATCAAATTGAAGCTCACTGTTCAAGCACAGCTATGTTTTAGAACATTATTACAGGACTGAGAAGCTGCTTGGGAGAGTCACCATGTATCACAAGCCAATTTACTCTCATAAAAGCAACTTATTTTCACGAAACAATATAGAACTTACTATTAACTAGCCAAGTACTAGTGTCCTACTTTGAGAAACTTTTGTCTTCTATTTCGTACTTTAGCCTCTCCTTTGAACACTAACCCCCACCCGCTTTTAGTTGTAATTAATAGCTCGCCTTTTTGCCTTCTCTTCCCTTCCACTGTAAACCTACACCCTTTACCTCGACCGATTCCATCCCCTCTTCAGTTACGATTAATCGCCTTTTACCTTCTCTTCCGTACTTTCGCCTTCCTTTTTGAAACCTACACCGCTATGGGAGGTGATTACTGCCATAATCTTAGGGAGTCCCTGGCTTTCGGAGGGGGTGCGCATTGCTTTTGGAGGGGGTGCGCGTTGCATTTGGAGGGGGTTCGCGTTGCATTTGGATGGGGTGCACGTTGCATTTAGAGGGGGTGCGTGTGTGGCTTTTGGAGGGGGTTCATCGTGCAATTGGAGGGGGTCCACCATGCAATTGGAAGGGGTGCACCCTGCAATTGGAGGGGGTGCACTGTTTCGTCATCTTTACCTTGAGATCATGTGAGTAAAAAATTACCAAATGCGAAATACAAATACGGAAGTTGCTAATGCAAAAAGAAATTTATTAAATGATGATGGTAGAGTTGACAGTGGGGACAGTTGCAGCTGAAGGCAATGTTGTTGGTAGGATCCACCAGCAGTCAATATCACATCGTATTAGTGATCATTTTCATGGCAAAATTTCCATGTGACATAGGTAACAAGAAATGGCTTTTGCTGCATGCACCCACTTCTGCTTTTCATTAGCTCCGTACTTTGCCCAGTAGTACTCCTTGTTCTTTTTAATTGCAACAAAAATTGGTATTTTCAATATTGCTGCAAGTGCAGCGATTTCAACATGAGTCCCCCATGTACACGGCTTTTGCATTCTTTGAACATGAATTGCTACTTAATTAGGATGACATAGAGGGTTAAAATATAGCCTGCATTATTAATTGTGAACTTTGTCAGTGCAGCTCGCAACTCCAAGTGGCTTTTCTGAGTACCATAAAGTATGTAAGAAAAGCTTCTAAATAAACAGTTACTGTCTCCAACGATTTTATGAATGTACCGACCTTCTTGACTACTAAGAAAAGTGGCAGCAGATTGGCAGAGTGATGGCGGTTTGCAAGGGTTTGGATGATTCACGATATGCAAAATTGTCCTGGTCAGTAAATAATTACAGTAAGTATCAAGTGACTATATATATTGTGCCCAACTCACTCTCCAACTGGAATGTAGTGTCGTATGATAGTAACTGAGGGGATGCCATCTCAACACTAAGTAATTGGTTACATTCTCTAGTTAGCATTTTTATACCACACACAGCAAGTTATTATTTTTAGCACAAAGTCAGGAATATCATATGCCAACTCATGAAGGTTGTACAAGGCATCATGAGTCAGCCTGATTTTTTGATGCCGCAAAGCCTGCATATTTGCTACTTGCTTAGTATTTCTTGGCTAGAGTACTGGTTGATGTTATGATAAAGCAATGGATGAAGATATTAGGTTTTTGTACACCATCTGAAGGAGATTTTACAGACTGCTTTAATTCTCGTAACACTGATGGACAGGTACGAACATGGGGATCATGCTCCACATTGAAATCATCTCCTTTATAGTGTCAGGTGACCTCCTTGACTAAGAATTACATATGAATACTGTCTAAACTCATTTCGTTCTTCACAATGAGTCACATACATGTACTTATAATATGTCTTGCATATCACCGGTTTAGTCTTTGCATATTTCTCCCAAAATCATTCCACTGAAATTGGTCACACTTCCAATCATCTAAAAAAAACATAATTTGCAATATCAAGCTAAATAATTTGAAATAAATGGATTTGTTTATTAAAGTAAGCCAAGTTTGGTGCCCAGGGTTTACAATGTCAGGTTTTCCAATAATATTTTACAGTATGCAACTGGCCAGTGTTGGGCCTTCTAGCAGTACAACAGACTGACAAAAAAAATATAAAAAATGACTAATATAGAGTTAGTTGTATGTGAATTCATGCATCACATGATCAGAATGAGTTTGTTTACTGTACTTTCTTTCGCAGAGCTGGAGTAGAATCTTGTAGTTAAAAATTACAGCCGGTAGCAAAAAAAAAAAAAAAAAAAAAAAAAAAAAGAGAGAGAGAGAGAGAGAGCTAGAAAGGAAATACTTGGGATGGGTCCTTGGAGAACAACAGAGCAGAGGACTAACCCCAAGTATTTTCTTTCTCTATCCCTCTCTCTCTCTCTCTGTTTTTTTTTTGTTTTGTTTTTTTGTTTTTTGTTTTTTGGTTGTTGTTGTTTTTTTGGCTACCAGCTGTAATTTTTAACTACAAGATTCTATTCCAGCTAGCTGCAAAAGAAAGGGCAGTAAACAAACTCATTCTGATCATGTGCATGAATTCACATACACTCTTTATCAGTCTTTTTTTTAATATTTTTTTTTGTCAGTCTGTGTACTGCTAGAAGGCCCAACACTGGCCTGTTGCATACAGTAGAATATTATTGGAAAACCTGACATTGTAAACCCTGGGTACCAAGCTTAGCTTACTTCAAAATCATCATCTGTACTTTTTTAATACTATAAATAGGTCATTGGTTGCATTTAAAAAAATAATAAATACATGATTTGATTGATAAATAACTGATTTGACAGGTTGTGTGACTAAAATAGTCTTCACTCTCTTATGACTATTATTTGTGAACAAAACAGTTTGGGGATAATGCAGGTGGTGTTGATGACCTCTACACTAGAATGGATGGGAAGCTAAATGTATGGACTAGAGAAATGGGTGGTTCTCTTACATCATATCTCAATTTACAAGTTAATCATCAAGTATCAACTTTGGGGTTTTTGAAACAATGACTACTTTTAGCTACACTGTGGTGACCAGGTCAGTGCACCATACCAAATATCTGACTGCAAGCATTTTTTAGTTTAAAATTCAATACATTGTTTATGAGAAGCTGGAGGTATTTTGTCCTCTTAGATGCACAATATACTTACTTACACTTAATTTTAAAATCATCATAATTCTTAATAATATGACATATTTATTGAAAAATATAACAGGTAGTTAGGGACAGATACTACAAGCAAGTTTGAAATATAGTTAGCATGCCATTGTAAAGACATGCTTCAAGTTTAACATAAATAGAGCATACCTTTTGCCTTTTTGTTTTAACCTGGTGAAAATAAATATACTTCTCCAGCCTTTGGCTGGATTGGAAGCAAATTTGATACCAAATTGCTCTGAGGATTTAGTAAAAGTTCCAAAACTTTTGATGGAGTCAGATTTTCGTCTGAGTAGAAACAAGGAGAAGCCATGCTAAAACTTTAGCGATACTGTAATTAATGGCTAGGGTTAGTCTTGCGGGCCAGACCCTTTACCTAATCGCTCCTTCCGAGCGGAGCGATTGGTCTGGCCTGTAAGTTTCTGATGTACTTCCCATGTCCTTCCTCAGTAATTATTTAATTATCTACTCTTATATTTATCAATTATATCATTATATTGCATTCATCAATTATGTAATTATTAATTAACTAGTTAATTTATGTTTCTTTTTCATAGCTGGTTTTCTATATATTGGCTGGCTAAGCATCATTCTGGGAGTTTTTGCTGGATCTCATATTACCTATGACACTAACTGAACAAAGAATTAACCTCTCTCGGGCTCAGGGAAGCTTAACTCCTAGCAGAGACCTGAATATCTAACAGTATTTTTTTATACATATGAAAGTCACAAGAAGGCAATGGTATTATGGTACCAGTTGATTATAATAATTTTATTAATTGCAATGTGTCATTGATGACTCCACATCGGAATAATGGATCTGCTCACATGATATTCAAGCACCTCGTAATATCTATAACAATAATAATATAACAAAATATAAAACATCATAATTATGATAATTATGGTACCCAGTTTCATGTGAACAACAGACTAGAAGAGACTAGAGATTAAAGAGACTAGAAGAGACTAGAAGAGACTAGAAAAGACCAAAGAGAATAGAAGAGATTAAAGAGACTAAAAGAGACTAGAAGATGCT
>WLWD01006242.1_pt1 | contig 32910 bp, 11 predicted proteins | sample 6712731 | NCBI WGS metagenome assembly WLWD01 (sample SAMN12718690, study PRJNA576275) | sponge metagenome | isolation source: marine sponge | host: Mycale hentscheli | place: New Zealand: South Island, Marlborough, Capsize Point | collected 2014-11-01
TTTATTTGATTGTTCAGGACTTTATACAACTAGAGAAGAAGATCACATGTGCGGTGGACTATGCAGTCGAGTAAAAGTGGCTTGCAAGGTTAGGTGGATTCTAAATTAGGAAATAATTTTGAAGGGGAAATTAAATAGTGTATATTACAATATACCAGCAAGTACCCCAACACACAGTGGAGCTCGACATATTGAAGTTATTTTGCTCAGTTATCATTCTCTACTATCTATTAAGATTAATTAGTTTTCATCTCCTGCTCTCATTTTTAAACTATCTCAGCTTTTCTTACCCCACCCTCACATTTCCTTTCTTAAGCTTAATGGAGTCCCTTTTCCTTTGTCTAATTCTCCTGCTTCGGAATCTCTGTCCTACCATCATGATTGTGGCCTTACGCTGTGCGAAACTTTTGCCTTCTCTCTTTCATACTTTTGCCTTCCCTTAGTCTATTCCACCCACTTTTTAGTAACAATTAATCACTCTCTACTGAATGTGATGACTCTTTACCCATTGAGGTAAGGACGATGCTTGGCCAGACTGTTTAAGCTCATGGATTATTCATGAATACACACACACGGTCGTTGTCGTTCATCATTGTTATTTGGCACACAAGTGTATTATTCAGGGGTTCATTTAGAAATCAATTTAAGAGTGGACGAGGTTGAGTTTGTGCTATCTAAAGGGTGTCACACGGTTCATGCAGAACTAAGATGAGAAAAGAGACGGGCATGATTTAAGCATTTCCCTTCACCTTAAATATTCACTTTTTAACTTCGCATTTTGCTTACGAAATTTTAAGAATATTTCAAGAAGGGTGAAATGGCTTCAAGGGGGGGCAAGCGTCTCCCTTGCTCCCCGTCTAAATGAACCCCTGTTATTATATAGATGTTAGTAAATTTTCAAAATTTTAATGAACAAGAGAGGTATTTGTGAAGTATTATACTATTTTAACCCACATGGCTGAGGGTAGTCTTGTAATAGACTGAAAGAACGTGTGACGAACAGTTGATTGTAACTTTGAGCTGACATTTTGAAGCTGATTGAATCATTGATGTGTGTCTTATGCAGAATTATTTTGCTTGGGGTTAAGAGACAGGTGCTGTGTGTTTACTTAGCCACACCACACCCTTTTTCTAAACATTCTACTGTGGTGCACATGCTTGTATGAGACTGTATATATGCATTGATCAGAATTTCTTGCATGATTTTATGATCGTAATATTCATAGAAGCTGTTCTATATTTTCCCCAATATTCGAGGCGGGGTTGGAGATCCTAGGTTTAACCCCCTCAGTATTCTATAGCTTAAGTTGTGCTGAAATAGCAGCTAGCATAAGGCAACTGTATGGGTGCACAATTTATGCTATTATCCAATTATTTGCATAGGCCGCAACAACTGGTGGAGTGAAATGACTTAAAATCTAAACTGCTGGAGATGTTAATGCATATGACATCAGAGGCGGAAGAAGCGGTGAAGGAATCTCATCAATGAAATATCCTTATTGGAAGTGGCAGTATTAAAAGTATGTAAATGATTGGTTTGAGGGAACCACATCCGGGTTAATGTATAAGCTTAGGATTTTACTTTAACTTTTTCCTGCTTGTTATCTGATTAACCTTTACTTTTTTCTGCATGTGCCCTTACCATGATTCTGCTGGTTTCCCTTTACCATGTTTCTGCTGGTTCCCTTTACCATGTTTCTGCTGGTTCCCTTTACCATGTTTCTGCTGGTTCTCTTTACCATGTTTCTGCTGGTTACCCTTTACTTACTAGTTTTGTGAATTCCCTGTATTGTGATACTCGTGCATAATTAAGAATGGGAGAATCCTAACAATGTATGTGTGGAATACCATGTGGAAACTTTTCTAAAAAATACCACAGTGTCCCTTTACCTTATTCCTGCTGGTTACCCATTACCTACTATATGGGCTGGGTAAAGCAAGAGTATGGACTGGGTAAAGGGAGAGTATGGACTGGGTAAAGGGAGAGAGTGGACTGTATAAAGGGAGAGTATGGACTGTGTATAAGGAGAGCATGGACTGTGTATAAGGAGAGTATGGACTGTGTATAGGGAGAATATGGAAAGTGTGTAGGGAGAGTATGGACTGTAAAAGGAGAGTATGGACTGTGTATAAGGAGAGTATGGACTGTGTATAGGGAGAGTATGGACTGTGTGTAGGGAGAGTATGGACTGTAAAAGGAGGGAGAGTATGGACTGTATAAGGAGAGTATGGAATGTGTATAAGGAGAGTATGGACTATGTATAAGGAGAGTATGGACTGTGTATAAGGAGAGTATGGACTGTGTATAAGGAGAGTATGGACTGTGTATAAGGAGAGTATGGACTGTGTATAAGGAGAGTATGGACTGTGTATAGGGAGAGTATAGACTGTGTATAAGGAGAGTATGGAATGTTTATAGGGAGAGTATGGACTGTGTATAAAGAGAGTATGGACTTGTATAAGGAGAGTATGGACTGTGTATAAGGAGAGTATGGACTGTGTATAAGGAGAGTATGGACTGTGTATAGGGAGAGTATGAACTGTGTAAAGGGAGAGTATGGACTGTATAAGGAGAGTATGGACTGTGTATAGGGAGAGTATGAACTGTGTAAAGGGAGATTATGGACTGTGTATAGGGAGAGTATGGACTGTGTATAGGGAGAGTATGGACTGTGTATAAGGAGAGTATGGACTGTGTATAAGGAGAGTATGGACTGTGTATAAGGAGAGTATGGACTGTGTATAGGGAGAGTATGGACTGGGTAAAGGGAGAATATGAACTGGGTGTAAGGAGAGTATGGACTGGGTAAAGGGAGAGTGTGGACTGTGTATAAGGAGAGTATGGACTGTGTATAAGGAGAGTATGGACTGTGTATAGGGAGAGTGTGTATAGGGAGAGTATGGACTGTGTATAGGGAGAGTATGGACTGTGTATAAGGAGAGTATGGACTGTGTATAAGGAGAGTATGGACTGTGTATAAGGAGAGTATGAACTGTGTATAAGGAGGAGTATGAACTGTGTATAAGGAGAGTATGGACTGTGTATAAGGAGAGTATGAACTGTGTATAAGGAGGAGTATGGACTGTGTATAAGGAGAGTATGGACTGGGTAAAGGGAGAGTATGGACTCTGTATAGGGAGTGTATGGACTGGGAAAAGCGAAAGTGTGGCCTGTGTATAGCGAGACTGGATAGGGTAAAGCGAGAGTGTGGACTGGGTAAAGCAAGAGTATAGATTGGGTAAAGGGAGAGTATGGACTGGATATGGCAAGAGTGTGGAGTGGGTAAAATGTGAGTATGCTCTATCATGAATTGAGTAAAGTACAGTATAGCATTGCCAATCCATTAAGACAGCCTTGTCCCATACTCCTCAGTGAAGTCTTGATCAATTTGAGCATGCTGATGGAACGTTCACATTCACAGCTTGTAACTGGCAATGTGCCCATTATACATAAAGAGTGTGAATATTGGGAAAGAAATCACAATCTGCATGTACTAGGCTTTTCTCTGGAGTACAAAGGCTTACAGCTAATTCAGAGTCAGCTTTCCATTTGTGCTGCCACAGGTCGAGCTCTGAATTGGATCTTTAGACTGAACTCTCTTTGACATTTTCACATTACAAACTGGCAATCTTGCTATCATAAGGCAATGTTAGTAGAATGCCAGCACAAGCATGGGTAAGTGGTCATGGTGTAAACGAAGTACACTAACCACAGAAAGAAGTATTAAATGCTGGCTGTATTACATGTGTGTGCCTTGTGCATGTGTATCACATGTTGGTGTGTGTGGTGTGTGTGTAAGGGAGGGGGGGGCCACGGCCCCCTGGGCCCCCCCCCCTTCCTGGATCCGCCCCTGTCAGAAGCTTTAGCCAACAATTTTCTGATTTCACTGTAAGAATTTTCTGATCAACTTTTCAGATACGTAGACAAATTGGCACAAATGAATAGAACTAATTAAAATATCTAACTAATAGCAAGACCTCCCAGATTATTTGTATTTATGACTTATTGGGTAATGATATCTCTGTAATTTGATTTTTTGTTGTTGTTGTTGTTGTTGTTAACCCTCAGTGCGCATGCGCCCAGAGGGTTACAGTAGTCCTAGTGTCATTCGTTCTGTCACTCTGTCTGTCAACAGGCACTTCTGGAAGGTAGGAACCAGCCAGGCTCTGAAAACGGCATCAAACAGCAGTATTTCACTGTAAGTTCCTTTAATATGCCAGAATTTTGATTTTGGACTTCATATTCCAGAAAAAAGCGAGACTTTCCAAACTGTGCGATCGTAGGCTTACAGCGGGAACCGCCCCTTAATAACGTGCTTGTCACGTGAGCCAGCTTGCAGGTTGCAAATCACTTTTAAATAGCTAACAACTACACGCATTCAGCGTGAGGTGTTGTGTTGTGTAGTCTTTGAGTGAGCAAGTACCTAACCTAATAGTCTCTGGTTCGAATCCTCGTCGACGGTATTTATTTTTTTTATCTTTTTTTTTCATCCTGTTTTTTTTCTTTTTCCTTTTGTCTTCTTGCCTTATTTTCCTCTTCCTATTGTTTTTATTTCTTTTCTACCTTTTCCTTTCATTTCCTCTTTCATTCCTGTACTGTTATTATTTCTTTCTTCTTCCTTTTTCTTTTCTTCCTACCTATTTTCATTCATTCCTCTTCTGTATCCTACTAGCTAACTAGCGCTGAGGGTTTGCACTTCAGTGCTCTAGTTTTTCATTTGTAATAATGAAGTATATTTTCTCTTATGGCCAGAATGTAGAAACTGAGCCTAGTGATGAATGTAAGGCAAATATTTGTGAATATTTTGCATTATATTAATTCTTACGGCTGTTTGTGTACATTAGATCAAGTGACCGAGTTTTTATTTGCGGATGAAGGCAATGAAGACAATTAGAGACTTAATTTAACAATTACCGCATTGCTTGTTTTATTTGTTTGTTTGTTTTGAAGCTATTTTCAATTAAAAATTCTGTTGAGTTGATTAACCAAGTTATCGAGTGGGTTACAACAGTGGTTTTCATGAAGTTGGCAAACTTATACAAGGGGGTTATCACAGAAGTTCCAGACCTGTCAGGGTGGTTACCAAGGCGTTGCAGATCAGTTATAGTGGTTACATAGAAGTTACCAATCTGTTCAGGTAGTTACCAAATCGTAACAGACATGTCATGGAAGTTTCCAAAAAGTTGCAGACTTGTTAAAGTGGTTTCCAAAAAGTTGCGGACTTGTCAAAGTGGTTGCCAATGAGTTACAATCCAGGTTTGCAAGTTTGTTAACTGGCTTGTTAACTAGAGTCCGTTCCAAGAGTATACAATGTTAACTAGAGTCCGTTCCAAGAGTATACAAGCTAGTTACAAAAGTTGTTAACCATCTGCTAACCAAGTGTGAACTATTGGTTTACAAGCTGGTTTGCAATTTGTAAACTCTGGCTTTTGGCCTTGTGATATTAGCTGCTTATATATACATGTATATATAAATAAGAAGTACATAAAGGAAATTATATATAGCAATTCAGAGTAGGATGTATATTGTTTGACTTCTTTAAATTGAAGGTAAAATAGCTGATAGTCTATACAATGTAATGTTCAGTCAAGGACTATTCTACTATTTACAATGTGTGCCAGTGAGATTCTTATCCATCAATTGTTGCAAGTTCTTCTCAGGTAGGTAATGGAGCAGCTACTCAAAACTGTATAATATGATAACATTGTTACTTATGATACAAAAAGCTTACCACAGTTATAGTCTTGTAGGGAGAGTTTTTGATGTGACTGTGAACAGTTTTCAGACAGAGAAAATCTCCACGTACACTCAATACTTATGTATTACATGTTTCTTCTCCAAATCTTTGCATGTCATCACGACAACATATAATATAAAAACATCCTAATGTTTTACCTTTATAAATCACATTACAATTAATTAATTAATTGCCATTCTGAAAACTTTAGTCTTGTAAGTCAACTAAACACATTCAGAAAGACTTGCAGCAAAGCATACAAATAATTGACCCTTTGCCAATTTAGAGCTTAAACCTCAATAAACTTTCATGATATCTGTCAATAGTTACCATCATTTTGTGCAACTTTTATGATGTAATGTTTAAAGAAAATGGCAACACAATAACTGTATTGAGGAACTGGCCAAAACACTTGTTTATTAAAACAGCAGTCAATGAACGAATATTATATACTACATTACAGAAAATGTTGTCTACTTGCTAAAGAAGAATATTCATATTTTAGGGGATTCGAACACTATCTGGCTTTTCAGTGTAATCCTCAGTACTGCTGGTCTTCTCATACAATGGATTAATATTATCACTAGAGCGCTCTATTGATGTAAAAACATTATATAGAATATCACTAGCATCATGTTCTTTATATCGTGATCGAGGTTTTGGAAGCTGTGAGAAAGAAGTATCTCTAGTAGCTTCAATTTCAGTATTGGGAAATGTGTCCTTCAAAATGCCACTAGATGACTGAGTATCTGATTCTGAATTCTTTATAGTCATAAAGTACTCCAAGTTCTCTAGCAAGTAACTGACAACATGGGAGTGGTCATACTGCTCTGCTAAATCCAGCGGCATTTGATTGAAGTTGTCAGTGATCATTGGATTGCAATGTTGGAACTCTATTAAGTATTGAATTACATCAAGGTGACCACCAGCACTGGCCATGTGAAGGAGTGTCTCACCATTCTGACCTCTAACATTTGGGGAAAAATTCAAAATTTCTATGAAGTACTTAACAACTTTAAGTTTTCCATAGATAGCAGCTTGATGAAGAGGAGTATTGTTATATGAATTAGTAGCCATTGGATCGTAATGGCAAGTCTCTATTAAATATTTGACTATATCTAGCAAACCCATAGCACTAGCAGAGTGCAAGAGAGTATTCTCATTCCAGCCAGTAATATTAGGATCAATATTTAATTCTTCTATGAAGTATTTCACAATATTGTATTGATTATTTTTTACTGCTACATGAATTGGGGTATTGTTGTATTTGTTTGTAGCTGTGACATCTGCGGAATTTTGTAGTAAAAACTTGACTATTTCGATATGTCCACATTCACATGCCATATGTAGAATAGTGCAGTCATTATATCCCATGACATTTGGACTATGTTCTTGGTCCACAATAAAATATTTTAGGATATTCAATTTTCCATTTATCGCTGCCATATGGAGACATGTGTCATTGTTTGTGTCTGGAGTTAGAGGATCTAAATGATGAATTTCTACTAAATACTTGACTACAAGCAAGTGACCACCTTCACTGGCAGAGTGTAGAAGTGTCCTTCCCATCCTTCCTTTAATAAATGGATCCTGATGTAAAGTCTCTATGAAGTACTTAACAGTAGGAAACTCTCCATAAAATGATGCTATTTGTAATGCAGTATTATCACGTGAATTTCTTGTCATAGGATTAATGTACTGGTTTTCAATGAGATACTTGATAATATGCAACTGTCCACTTAAACTGGCATAATATAAAAGACTCGAATCATACTGCCCCTTAGTATTTGGATCAAACTTTAAGTCTTCAAGGAAATATTTTAAGACTGATAGTCTACCATTGCAGACTGCTACATGTATGGGTAGTTCATCTATTTTACTCCTAACCATAGGATCCACATACTGATTGTCAATAATATACTGTACAACTTCAACTATGCCACTATAACAAGCGTAATGTAGAATTGTCCATTTATTTTCTCCTTTTACAGTTGGATCAATATGCATGTCTTCAATAAAATATTTTATAACCTGAAGTTGTCCATGTAAAGCTGCTTTATGTATTGGTAAGTCACGATTCAGAGTTTTCTCATAGGGACTACAATAATGTGATTCTACTAGATACTTGACTACTGCTGTATGTCCCATTTCACTAGATGAATGAAGAGGAGTCCATCCACAATCGTTTGCTACATTTGAATCACAGCCTTGTTCCTCAATAAGGAACTTTACTACATTGAGTTGTCCATGAGCTGCTGCCACATGAAGTGGAGTATTATTAAGATCATTTCTTAAAGAAGGGTCACAATTGTGAGTATCAATTAAATACTCAACTGAGTCTACTTTGCCTGCAGCAGATGCAGTAAATAGAGCACACTTGTTACTCAATTGAGTGTATTTGAAGGTTTCTAAAAGATACTTCATTATACTGAAGTGATAAACTGATAATAACAAGGACAAAGAATCATCTTCTATGGATGTATTGACAGACATAAAGTAATCAGTTAAACTTAAATGTCCTTTATGAATGGCAATGTGTGCAATATTGTATTCAATGCTTTTGTAACTTAGTGTATTCTCCATCAAGTGTTGTCTAGTATCTGGACTTTCTGATAACATCTGAACTACTTCCAAATGACCTACTGCAGTGGCATAATGTACTGGAGTCCACCCATAAATATCTGGAGATAATGGATCAAGATCTTTCTCTTTCACAAGATATCCAATCACGTCTAAATTCCCTCTTGTAGCAGCCAGATGAAGAGGTGAGCATTTATTAGCATTTAGTGTAGTGTGATCCACCTGACATTCTTCTATGAGATATTTGACTATAGTTAAATGTCCATTCAGTGCAGCACAGTGCAGTGCTGCATTCCCACCTCCATCTAATTGAGTGACGGAGTAATCTGATGCTTTAATTAAATTCTTTAAAGCTTCTAGATTTCCATTGGATGCGGCCATGTGCATTTTTGAGTGACATTTAAGTATCATTGAATGTTTATGGCACACATGTTCAAATTCATACACAGATGCTGTAAGTTCTTTCTAAGAAAACATTAAAAAAATTTTCTTCTAGAAAGAAGAATTTATATAAAATTAAGCAATAGATCTTACCTGACTTGGCACTTTAGTTTCATACCAGTTATTAGAATCATTCTCTATATACAAAGGATATTACCATGATTAACTTAAGCTAGAATGTAAAGTGCAATAATTTACAGTGTAAATATTTACGAATCTGACTTACTGACATGTGGAGCATTAATGGGATAATGTTCTCTTCCACAAACTAACTTCAGTATTTTAGCAGTATCATATCGAAGACTAATAAGTTGCTGAATTTGCTGTCTTGTTAAAGAGAAACCATCTGGTATTGCTGACTTGTGTAAGTGAAAAGTAACACAAATACAGCCATTCTGAACTCCTTCTAATTGTAGCTTCTCTGGCTCAGCTTTGAGTATCTCACAAATGTCTTCACCAAGTTTCTTCAGATGTTCCATTCTACAATTGGCATAAGGCTTGTCAAGTTTAACAAACAATTCAATGTGATCTTTCCCTTTCATCCCGATGTTTGATGGACACTGAGTTAATCTTCTCTTGACGTAATCAGCAAATTTTGTCTTGTATTTATCTATCATTAACATTCCACGTTCATAATCTGTATTTGATATAACACGTTCAAGGAGCCTGAAATTAAAGAAAGAACAGTAGCTGGAGAATATGCACCATAATCTACTGAAATTAAAATCTTCCAAAGCATCTCTGGTGACATTTTGAAAACGATCATTTTTCTCAATAGTTCCACAGTGTAACCAATCTTTTAGAGTCCATCGTAGGTCATCAATGGCCTCTGTATTAGATTTAATGTGTTTGTGTAAGCCATCACGAATTTGACTGAATTCATCAATTATCTTTATTGTATCTTTTTGTAGCTCAGATTTATGAATATTATCATCTGGACGAAGAGCTCGAAATAATATGGTGTAGTTTTCTACAAATAATAGAATGTAATTGAATTGTATTATAACATTGTTTAGTATGCTTGTAGACCAAATCTAAATCTAGGTTAATAACTAAAACTGGAAATGTATATTAATACCAATACAATTTGGTTACAATGATTTTACATTAGTTGTATCACCTTAAATCAATTATAGCATCACAGTACTAATTTTACATCTCATAAAATACTATTTTTAAAGTAAATAGCTATTTATATAAGTAACTTTGTGTGCTCATGATATTTGCTAACTATATTAAACAACAGATCTCATCTTAGGATTCAATTAAATATTACATTGTTATTTAAGACAGTAAGCACATAGCCAATGTTATCAAACTAATCTCAGTTTAAGTTTGTTTCATTAACATTAGTATATTAAAAATGTTCATTACGAGAGAACAGAAAAGAAACAAAGATGTTATTTAATGGTGATATGACAAAAATTGGATAGACTTGAAGAGAATACTTCAACCTAGCTCAGACCACACGACAAATATCTTCATGCGATTGTCAACTTGTAGATATATCAAATTTAGACATCCTAAAGAGAACTAGCCTTGGCAGTAGAAGCAAATTGAAAATTAACAAGCCAGCCATCATTATTCTGACCTTGAACCTGCACCTAGAATGCGCTCCAGCAGAGACAGTAGGTTGTACACGATCAGCATCTTGCTACAAGAAGTTTGTTTGGTTTCCACTTGCCAGATAAGATTGAGCATGCATATTCTGGTCAAAGTGCCACACCCAATGTATACATTAAGCTAGCTAACCTGTTTCCAAGATTTGCAAATTCATGATGATTCACCGCAATGTTTGACACAAGAAAGTCTCAATGCTAGACCATGTCTAAGTCAATCAGAATCTGGTCTACGCTGCAAGTGTACTGCGTGAGTCTGTCACCTGGGAACACCTTGAGTGACTACTATGCTATAACTCTAAGAAATCCTGGTTACAGCGATCCTGCAGTAATTGATGCAGGAGACACTGATGTGTACATTGAGGTTGCAGCTGTAAGAGTTGTAGACAGAACCAGTAAGAATCGTGTGTTAAAGATCAAGGAAGCTCTACACATACAGATGACACCCGACAACAACAAGTTTAACAGAGACATAGGTTTAGATGCTGGCTGTCTATGCTGCATGCAAATCACCCACCAGGATATAAACAGTAAGTGTACCCTCTAGAAATCTTGCTGTTAACATTGTGTATTATATCAGATGCAGCTTCAGAGTTTGAATTGACATTACAGTCATAGCCAACTTATCATGTTGCATTGATGGGACCGTAAGAACAGCTGGCTTCAGGTGGTCACTGGTCTATGACTGCCATAGTAATAGCTATAGTATGTCCAAGTTGAGCCCAATCACGAGCTTATGGTAAATGAGGAATGCATTTAGTCATGGTTTCATCTAGGATTTTTGGTTTGGGGGGGAAGAAGCTTTAGTGACATGAAGCTTGTAAAGACAAGGTTGAGAAGCAGGCTCAGTGAAGAAACTCTTGATCAAGCTATAATGCGAGTTTGCATTGAAGGTCGTGAGAAATTAAGTTATAGAGAGCTAGAAACAATGGTAGAACACTGGACAAACCAGAAAAAGCGCAGACTTGCCATTTAAACTTTTGCACACACTCACAATTTTTTCCACTCACAATTATTTTAAGATGACATCATCTATCTGAATATTTTCATTTGGACAGGTAGTTGAGGAATTTGGGAGGGGGGGGAGAAGTTGAGGACTTTGGGGGGGAAGTTTCCCCCCCCTGCACCCCCATTAGCAATAACAATTGACATGCGAGTAAATAAATGTTTACATTATAAGAGGGCGGTTACTCGGGTGTAGTTATTCAAATTTTATTGCCAACTCAACTTGGACATACTATAGCAAGTATTCTACCAAACAGTAGCACTCGATGTAATAACTTTCTGAATCATAAGATATTTTTTTATCCATTATAACTATCTTCTACAGCTTGGTTTAGTCACATCAGTTTCCCTCTCCTTCTCTTTCTTCCTGAACTATCTCGCATTCTTATACCATTCCTTTTCTTTTTCAGCTCCTTCTTCTTGAGCCATGGAGTCCCTTCTCCTCCTCTGTCTATCTCTCCTGCTTCTCAGGCTCTCTGTCCTTCTATCATGATTGTGAACTGGCTTTGTGGGGACTTATAATGTATGCTCTGTAAAAGTTTTGCCAAACTTTTGTGTTTTAAAACTTCCACTATCCTTTTTGAAAGTTTTGCATTATCTTTTGAAACTGCTTTGTTTATCCTCGTTGACTCCACCTGCTTTTTGGTACAATAGCCCTCATTTTCTCACCTTCTACTGAATGTGATGATGCTTTCCATTCAGCAAATGAGGATTTTTTACTTACCATTCAGTTCATGAATTATTCATGACTACACACATCACTGTCATCATCATTATTATCACTGACCGACAAGCATATTATTTTGAAGAATTATGGTCTATAAAAGAAAGGTGTTTTCTTACATCCAAGTCATGCTAAATATAGGCCAAAAAGTTGGCATCACAAACAGACAATTAAATCTACCTACACATCACACTGTACTGAGCCCTTGAGCTACAACACATGACTCCGTCTGGCACGTTTCTGTGTACATGTGCACTCGGCTCAGACTGGAACGAAGCAAAAGGCTAAAAAAGCAAAAGCAGCCACTTGAGAAGAGACAAGCTCTCTTTAACGAGCTTAAGGAAAACTTTTTCATGTGATCAATTGAGCCAAACTGCATGACTAAATTCGGGCACATGTAAAGTGGAAATTGTTTTTTTTTCCTATTTTTATAAACTTTGTATTGAGTCTGGACTTGCATGACCCTTCGATTTTGGAGCATATTGAGTTGACATTTTAACTTGCTCCAGCACGAGATTTTAAACTGGGTAAACTTCAGATGTGCAACTATCTCTGTTAAAACTGTCAAAGTTTTTATGTCAACCTAATTTGGACACACTATAATAACCTATATGAGTCCATTCCATTAAAATTCATTGCATGCCTGTCGACTTTAGTGACCAATATCATCATCAAGTCCTTTACTCAGAATTTATTATAAATTCACAGATTTCCTGTAATTTTATGTCTGTATTAAGCATACAAAATTATGTTGTAATCTAGCTGTCATGGCTATCTGGATGTATTTTCTAATTATCATATCTTCAACTACTACTACTAACCCTCGCTGTGTAGAATTTCTTCATCCTTTGAAGGAGACGTTGAGCTTGGTACAAAATTGTCATCTCTTTCTTTAGAACTTGATGTAGTTTCAAATGACATTATATTGTGTGAAATTCTTGTAGTATCAGGCTCTAAAAATACATGATCTTAGTAATATATTATATACTAGTGATACGCTTGAGCACAAATGGTGAGCAAGCAAACAAAACACTTAAGAAGAATCTATCAGTCCATTTAAAAAGTATAAGTACATAGCCGATGTGACCATACCTTATCTAACAAGTACATAACTACTTTCTTACCTCAACTTCCCGAGTACAGGCACTTTCTGTAGTCTCTAATATCACATTCTGACTATCTGAGTTACCAGTAGCTTTTGACAACAAGCACTTTCAAAGCTACTATTGACGGCCGAGTTTTGAAAATACGTCTGTTAAACAGCCCCAATACCATACTAACCTTTGCCATAACATTTTGCAGCATAAAAAAACAAGAAGTTCTAAAAAAATTACTGCTCAGTGTTGAGTCTAATAGTGTGTTTTAAGGCCTAAGTGTGTCTTGTGGCATTGATAAGCAACGTAGTACAAAGGGGTAAACAATTAAATTTTATTGAATGACACTGGATCGCTTAACCGAAAGATTCTGTTTAGTCGAGGCTTGGGAAAGGGTAGACCATGAAGCAAACACAAAAACGTGAGGGTCAAAGTACAAAGTGGCATACGTACGTCCACACGTACATAACAAACAAACAAATATCCCAGATTTTCAATTGTCTTACCCCTGAGAGTGTCTTGCTCGCGTCGCTCGCTCGCCTATAAAAGTTATACTTTCTATAGCATTTCAAAGTCTAATCTCAAGCTCATTTTAATCACATGCTGAACTTTTCTTCTGTCATTACAAATGTAAATAAATATTTACTAAATAATTGTGAGTGGGACTAGGACAACAGACCTATGGCTCAAACCAAAAAAAAAGAAGTTTTTTTATGCTAATAGTAAGCTACATTTGTCCTCCACCACGAGCTAAAATACTGGAAGGTAAAACCTTTGATGCTCAGAGAAACTGGCAGTTGAACTGGGCTGCTTTCCGGAAATCGAGAAAACATAAATTGAATTGCAACTTCCGGTATAATTGATGTTTCTGTAAACTTAACGGCATACTCTGCATGCACAATTAAATCTTGCAGCCACTTTCAACGGCGACTAATGAAATTTTGCGTGAAGTTCTTTTTAGCATTAGTAGCTCTCACATCCTGACTTGTCGGAATCCTTGGTTACTCTACTGGATATAGTGGTAAACTTTCAGTCAGAGGTAAGCTGTAGAGTGCATGCAATAGCGTCAAAGCTATGCCGTTTTTTTAAGCTGCTAGTTTGAAACCACCCGTTTATCGTATTTCGAGAATGAGAGAATATAAAAATGCTTGTCTTTCATGACACGGTTGGGATCTTTAAGTTGTTTTGACATTTGAAATTTGATATAGACGTACAGTAAGGGTTAATAAAACTAATTCTGCAAAAAAAAAAAAAAAAAATTGGAGATAGTATTTTTTTGATGATTTATTTCTGGCGCCAATATCTCAATTTCAATTTTCACACCGTAAGGTCCTTTTTTCCCAGACCCGTTCACAATTAACAAAGTAATGAAGCACAAAAGGTACAACATTTACTAGTTATTACACTAGTTCTTAATAAGAAATTATTAGCTCACATGATTATAATTTGTTGAAAGTGACAAGCTAGTACCTACTTGGAGGCAATAGCTTCATGGGTTTTTTCTCATATCAGCCTGAAATTCAATAAGTACACAAGAAATGGTCTTTTGCTGTTCTGAGTAAGTTGAAATCTAAACCAGCAGTTAATTGTCAGTAATCTTCAAAATCAGAGTGATAGACAAACAGAAAGACAGACGGACAGGAGGACTACTATAACCGTCTATCGCTTTCTTGCACATGTATGCTGAGGATTAATAACATTAGTTTCTCGATGTTAAACATGATTGCAAGGTGGGTAGTAGGAGTTCTATTCTTTCCAATTAGAAAACAAAATATAAAAAATGAGAATTCTGGAAGTTGTTTCTATATTTTTCAGAGATAATCTGTATAAGTAAAGCTTCTGTCACATATTATAATTTCTTCCTATTAGATCAAGTATTTTGATGCGTTAAGACTGATCAGTGATCTCTAGAACTCACCTGTCCTATCTCATACTATTGCCATACTACTATCCTTATGTAACTCTCACACACATTTAATGGCATCAGTGTAAATGTAGCATACATAAATGTAAGTCAATACTCATAGGTGAAGTTGAATTTCCTTTGAAATGGTTGACTAAATAGATAACTTTTACCTGTTTGTGAAGTCTTCATATAAGTTGATTTGATAGTATTTGCTAAAACTTTATTGTCAACTCCTTCTAGTGCTGAACACACTTTCTCAAACCACAAACTTTTAGGAGTGTTAGTCAACAAGTAATGCATTATTTGATGAAATATTTTCCCAGAGTCGTTGTTGTAGTCCACTTTAAAACCTTCAATGGTGCCCATAGGAATTCCAAGTTGAACACCAAACTCCATATACTTGGACTTCACTGAAGCTAGATCCTTTACCAAATTAGCCAGTACAACTACAGTGTGTATAAAACATTAGTAAAGAACATGCAATAGAATACAATATCATGTGAAGGTTCAATATAAGATTATCAAGTAAACACAAGAATGCATAAGTATTGTACACACATTTGTGACCGTCTACAGGAAAACAGGGCACAACGCGGCACCCTTCGAAAATTTTTTTGCACTTACAGAGTTGTCAGCATCCAGATATTGAGCTCTCCAAGTTTTATCGTCGTAGCTTAAGTCGTTCCCACTATAATAGACCTAACCGTTCCCTTCGTCGGCTTGAAACAATACATTTTAAAGAAATCGATCGATCTTTTCTCGATATTTACGCACGCCGCGTTGTGCCCGGTTTTCCTGTGGACGGTCACATTTATGTATGTATGTAAAAAAAGTTTTTGGGTTAGTATATTAGTATAAAGGCCGTAGGAGTCAGTACGGCCAGCATGGATAATGTCGTGCTGTTTATATAATGAAGACCATACTCAATATTTTAGGAAACTAAAGTGGTTACAATAAAATCATTGATGTGCTCAGGGCATACCTACTCCCCAAACATCACAAAAATTAAAAGATAGTCTTAGAGCCTTATCATCTCCAAAACCAGTTTTCTGCAATGCCAATTCGAGCAACTATAGTGTTTTCTAAGCACGATAGAGTTATGTTTTCTGGGATACAGTGGACAATTAAATTGAGCCAAAATGTTGTTATCAGAATGCATAGTAAACATAGCATGAGATATACTCTGCACAATTAATTTGCCACCCCTCTTTCTCCTTAGCTTCTACCAGTGTGCACATTATTAGTAATTCAGTATTTTCATAAAGGTTTATAGCAATATTAGTATCTACTTCATCCACTTTTAAAAATCTCCTTGTCGCCATTTCAAGCTTCAAACGATGTGTATTGTATTCACCTAGAACCTCTTAATTGTCTTTGAGTCAATTTGAGACCTTTTTGATAATGTATAATATACTTGCGGTTATACCTAAACAACAACTCCCACCATATTTCTTCAAAAATGATGTCCATCTGCTTATTCATCCCCATAAGGTATGTTTGTTGCATTATTTGCGTAATTTTTTCAAACTTATTAAGCTAGATAGGAAAGTGCTTATTATTAATGTGTAACAACTTCTACTGTAAATTACATACTGTAAAATACATAACTTTTTTATCACTAAAGACGGAATACAATACCTGCATCATATGGTCCTGGATTCAACTCCACATCCCCAGCCAGTAGAAGTAGTTTGGAAAGTATCATTTTTTGGATGTTCCTCACAATATTGGCAAATATCTTGCTTAGAAAAGCATTAATTAGAATTAGCGTGCTAAATTTAGACTCAATTTTAACTATTAACTTTCTGATTTTCATTGAGACTCTAGGACTAATTTAAATAAAACCACATATAATGTTTGCAAAACAGTTCTAGTGTGTAAACTAGCACATACCTTGCTAATGTCAACTTGCTGTTGTGATGACCTCTCCACTGAAACTGTAAATAAGGCTGCTTCTCCTTTCTTTTACAAATAATCCACACTAATACTACTCCTAATAGAAGAGCACCACAATCTTGTGTTGGACTCATTTCTGGAGCTAGAACAATACTTCGTCTCATTTCCCAGTTAGTTTTTCTTCGTATTAGATAATTCATTTGCTTCTGATAGGAGGATACTCTGCAACACTTGCTACATTTACGTGATATGAATATCTTGTTTAAGCCGAGTGCATAGATGAGGAGGTCAAAATAAAATGAAATCCAGATGAATTTATTTAGACCGAAGAAATCTTAAAATAGAAAGTGAAATAATACAAATGTTTTTAATAATAAATATTTGCCTAATCATACTGCTGAAGACAATAATGACCAAATGAGATACTGTTAGTCGTGTAAGTGGAAAAATGCATGCCCAGTAAATGGTCTCTCATAAGATAGGGAGTAACACATTTCTATTGTGAATTATTACATACATTTTATCCAAAGTTTAAAATATCAACTTGAGCCACAACTTTAGATGCCAAAACACCTCTTGATTGATTTTTAACCTTTTATAACTGACAATAGTTTAAGAATAATTTAACGAACTTTTTCACCATGGAAGTGACAGTGGCAGCACACCATGTAGCCGTAATAATGCGACTGCAGGATTCAATCACTTCAAAAAATCATTAAATATGCAATGTTGAAGTTACCTATGACATAAAGTAACCACAAGACCCCCAAAAGACAGCTATTTTGGATTAGCTAATTAAAAATTAAGAAGTATCTTTTGTAATGGAACTGTTTACCAATCATTCGGACCATTCGATCAGGAGTTATGGATACTCGTTTTACAACCTCTGAAGTTTTTGAGTTTAGAGACTGTCTTTAGTGAAGAAAAAAGTAAGGACAAATAGTAGTTACCTGTGCAGCCATTGTCATTAGGGTTAAAACCCTAGCAAGCAATGGTGAAGCCTCAAAGTCCAGCAGGAATTGCAGTAGTTTAACAATTACAGGAGTTTGTAAGAGGGTGTGATTCATGTTTCAGTTTTCGATTGTTCAGTGTATGTATCGTTCTTTAATAAGTACTTCTTACATTGAATCACTAAATTGAAAACTTGGTGGAGTAATTTGCTACACCACTCTGTGCAGGAATCATAGACAAGCTATCAGGGAATAGTGAGAGCGGTGGCCAGTCTACTACAGGGATGGAAGCACACTCAGAGGATTGTTTGATCATAATTTATTAGGCAGAGCTGATTGCAAAGTGTTCTAGTCAGGAGACCAATCAGTTTAGGCATGTTTTGACCTGAAATCATGCCCAACAAGGGATTTCACATCATCATGTGGTATTGATCGTTCACTCCAGACGATAACAGTAAAGGGTGTGTCAAGGAGGAATTTGCAATAACAGAGTGGTAACCACGCCCAAGGAAGTATTTTGCTAAAGTGGAATGAATTGCAAGTCTATAAATGAAATCAAGAGTATATCTAGTGGGACTAATAGAATTTGCAAGGAACAACATCCAGAGTAGTGGAGGTGTGTACTGGTGACATATTAAGAGCAGAGCAATCTGCACGTGGAATCAGCATATACAATCTTCACATTCATATCAGACAGTGGATCAGCTGGAGAACTTACAGTCATTTATAAGTTGCTTGTATATCATTGTATTTTTTACTTGTATTCTTCTTTATTTGTATAGGTCTCCACTCTCTTCTGTGTTCAGAAAAATATCAGGGTGCACTCCAAGTATGGCTCATTAAACCTATCTAAGTATAAATCTACTTAAGAAATTCCTCTCGATGATGAGGCACAGTTAAATAGTAGGAAGAGTAGGACATCTGCCGGGGCTGAGGTGGAAGGCGACAGATTGACTAGGGTAGATACTCTGGTTAATGGTGGAAGCAAAGGAGTTGCAGTAGGGATGATGGACTGACTGTGGTTCCACGTGCCACTTGTTGCAGTAGGAGGTGATGAACTGACTGTGGTTTCACGTGCCACTCGTTCTAGGACTTTTTCAATGGCTGAACCTGTGTCAGCATCAGACTTTAGTGCAGTGATAGAGGGTCTTCAAAAGGTCATAGTGTCAATGGCGTAGCATCAAATTTGTTCTCACCAGGATAGACATGAACAAGATGACAAGAGACTTAATAAAGAAAGCAAACACTAGAGGAATAGACTTAAACTTCCCAACTTGAGTGATAACAGCAGATTTCTCCCTAGCGGTACTGGACAGACCCTAGCGGCACTAAACAGAGAGATCTGGTAGAAACCTTTTGAAAGGTCTAACTCGAACATATACAAAGCTTGACTGACTGCACTCAACAACTCCTCAATTAATGCAGTATGGGCCTAGGAGAATAACCCAGTTTTATATATGATAGTCTACACACATCCTTACAGAGTATTTAGGTTTAAGTGAAGTCTTTGATTTATCTGAATACATAATCATTAGCTAAATTGTGTTTGTATATTAGATCCGATGTCCGAATTAGAGAAAACTAGCTAGTTTACAGTGCATTTAACCATAGTTTTAATCTATCACCTAATCAAACCCCCATCCTCTTTTTTTCCATGTCCAGATATGCCTCCTAAACTGAAGTGAACGTCGGTATTCATCTTGACTTTCAGACTTGGATGGAAAGCTGTTCAGACATCAGATATACTAGTGCTTATTATTATTATTCACATTGCATTTGTTACATAATAGCAGCTCAATTTTTTTTGTTCGTGAATGAAGATGAAGGAATGTTGACAGCCCTGCTTACACCTATTACTACACATCAGTAATTATCTTTACTTGACTGGATCCAACAACTCAAACATAAACCATCATTTACAACTTTAGCTAGCCAAGTGAATTTACTTACCTATATGTTTGGCCAGCAGTCCTTATCTGTACATGACTACCTTACAACTTTGCGGTTTGGGGTTAATAGTGCCGCCTTGCTATGTGTGAGCACCCTTTAAGGAAGACTGTAGCTTTAACAGTATAAATACAGAATGGAAGTGTTTGGTTGCTGACTGGCTGTTGTAGCTCAGTGGCAGAGAGCTTGTACATTAACCAAGCAGTCCTGGGTTGATTTCCGTAGCAGCAAAACATTTTAATTTTTTTGGTATTGTTAGTAAAGCCAGTGGAAGAGAGAGAATACATGTAATACTTTATCTGACTACAGGGGCGGATATAGGGGGGCTTGGTTCATTTACACATGTGCCTCTCTATTCAAATATCATCATCTCATTTTGTATTACATCCCTCATTTCTACTTCTAGTTTATATACACCACACCATTTTTCCATCATACCATTTCAGTTGTATTTCCTGTTGAATAATAAGAAACACTTCAACTTTCTTGTGTACATTCACTCAAACAGATTATCACAGTTCTATCTGACCTTTTGTGATTGCCATATATGGTCATGCTCTGTACGTGTAGTTCAGTTCTTTCAGTAATTATTAATTAGAATAAAGTAATCTTGCTAAGTCTAGTAAGTATAAGCTAGTTGACTCCCTTTGCAACTTAAAACAACTCTGTCAACAATTTCTGCCTTGGAAGTCTTTATACACCACAAGAGTTAACCCTCCAGATGGTAGGGCAGCCCCAGCAACTCTGGTGATAGCCTACTCCAAGTGTTGAGTTTATCCTAAATGACTTTTCTATCCTGTGGCCATCAGTTAACCCTGTAGCGGGCAGGTCTAGCTAGTTACCTGTCAGCAAGTACTGACTATATAACTATATGAGTTTTGATTTAAGTTTCGACTGCAACAATGACACGAGGGAATGCAATCACGAAGTGACTGACTGAACACATGAGACCACGTGAGGTTATAGACTATGAGGTGAAGTCCATTAATGAATGTGAGAGAGTTAGTTGATTAGTGTCTGCTACAAGTTTATTATGAGCTCTAAAATTATTAGCGATACTTACTCAAAGAACTTCCAATAGGAAAAAGTAAACACATCATCTGGTAGCTTGCTTGAAAATCCCCTGGAATTACAAGAATTTTTTTTTTGAAGGATTTTCTTCAGAGTAAAAAGAAACACAGCCAACCAAATGTAAATCACCATGCTGAAGAGTTGAATACCAGTATTACAGCTATAATGACAAATAGCAGATATATAATATATTATGGAGCCGAAATTTAAACGCATGTTTTTGAAGTGGTAATAGCATGAAGTGGTAATAGTTGAGCAATGAGAGACAGAATGACACCAGTGAGTCTATACTTATTCATATGATAATTGACAAGATAATTTTGTTACCAAAACTAAATCAATAGTATTAGAAATATGTAAAATTTTCATATGCATTATCTATTAGAAAAATATGAGTTGCTATTTATACTCACATAAAAACAATGCAGGGACAATATTGTTATTGTACTCAATATAGTGGTAATGTTTTAAAGTGGAATCCAGTAGAGTCCAAATAATAATAATATAAAGTAGTTTAGTTTAGTAAGGATATCTCTCCAAAAGTTTATTACAATATGTATTTCAAAAAAGCTAAACAAATGCAACCATTATAAACTCTATAGAAGGAAGACAGCAACATTTGAAGTATAAAATAGTACAATACACAAAATATTATCTCTACACTTACGTTGTCAAAAATAGACCCAACTTGACAGATAAACTATCACCAGGGAGACTACTCATTCTTATTAGAAGTATATATCTATACATATCACATAAGAATATAAAATAAGCATGAACACCTCCCTGGAAAATAATGCAGTGAGAGAGTATACAGTGGAATGTCTATCCAACTAATTGGGTATTGGGACCGTTTCTAAAATACAATTGTTCATATAATCAAATTAAAAGCAAAATAATGAGGAGGAAAAATTCTTGCTGCTTTGATATTAGGGACCCAAATTTTCAACCCTATTTTCCACCACTGTATTTTAGCTTCATAAAAATTTAATTGAAAGAGTTAGAAGTCCCAAATTAGATACTAAACAGATAATTGTTATATATAAATAAGCTATCCTTGTATGGTAAAAGCAGCTTCAGCGAAGTAGTAAGGGCTGAATGTGAAAGCTGAAGTTTTTGTCTGATCTTTCAATACATATATTTATCAAGAAAAGCTTAACAGTGAACATCAAATAAACTTTGGAACTATCTTTCTGCCATAGCTAAAGATGCTGAGCAACCTTACACCTATTAAATAAACTTAGCAACCCCACACCTCATCTATTTAGTAAAAGCAAAGTAAACATGCCTAGAGACATCACACCTATAGTAAGCCAAGTAGGATTCTTAAAACAGCCTATATACACCTGTTTGCTTTTTAGGGGAAAATCATAAATACTGATAGACTTTACTCCTACTGCTTAGCTCTGGGCTGGTTCCCCTCCCACCCTAGCTCATCTCACCACTAGATACCTCCGCATTATCTTATATACCTCTGTTTTCTTGTATTCGCAATAATAAAAAGTAGTCTTGTGGGCGTGACTGCTTCTGTTTGATGAGTAGGCTCAAAAGAAAAGACCACGCCCACTGTCTCAATTGGTATTTACACTTAACGACCCTTACCAGAATTCTGCGTGCGTGTAGTGTAATGAATGTTAGGTACTTTCACCAGAGAAAAAGTAAGGGGTGGGGCTCAGACGTAAGACTGGTTGAGGGTGGGGTTAGACGCGAGAGGGTTACAGTACTCAATTTGTCAGTCAGTCAGTCAGTCAGTTATTCTTTCACACAGATCTTGAAGATGGCAGCCTCCCCAGATTGAAACATGCATCAAAATTTTGCACTTTACTTTCAAGTCCCTCTAATGAGCCAGGATTTTTTTGTTTTACTTTTTTTTTCAGATAAAGCTAGTTATTATTAATCGACGTGCGCGAACATATTGGCATATTCATGTTGATACTACTCCAAATAAGTTATTGTTTTGGCTTTTTTAATAGCTAACTAGTGTATAATAAGGCTGAGGGTTCACACCCTTGGTGCTTCATTGTGACAGTTGCTAAATTCCTCAATTTGTAGAGGTTAGTTATATTGTTTGTTCTTAAGTTTGGCCTACTTGATTAATATCTACATTTATATGTCTTGGACTGTCTCCTCACCATGAATGGCTCTTAACTCTCATTTTCGTAAGCTAGCTCTTAAGTATTGTATCTCTACTAGAAGTTGACAACCATGAAACAAGCAAGGTGGCAGTTAGGCTCTAGTTACTTAACAGGGGTATATAAATTACAAGTAATAAAGGAACTAAAATATTGTAGCTAAGTTGAACAATTTATTACTGTTATGCAGTCACTAATTGAGTAGATCAATACAGCTAGAGAATTAAGTTTATTAGGCTGTGCTTGAGGCTAGTTCTGTGCAGGTGTGCCACACATACTGCAACAATGCATAGATTCCTCCATGCAGGTCTGGACTCCAGCTCATTTCTCTATTATCCAAGTGGTATATTGAATGCTGGCAGTTATTATCATGTGTTGTTTTTATATAGTCATCATTTAATCAGTTGAAATCAGCAAGTGCTTGACTTCTTTACTATAGCTAGTAGCTATCTAGTTAGTTAGGTGCTTTGCTGGAATTTACTGCTATCTTGTTCTGTATCCTATGATCTTCACTTCATCGGATTAAATCAATGCTGGCCTGTTTGCCCACAGCTATTATTATTAGGATGTCATAATCAAGATGTAAAATCTTGAAGATATTTCATCATGAAAATTAGGTAACATTTAGTGATAGTAAGTACCTTTCATTGTCAAAGAGTGCATTACAGCTGATTGAATGATTGATCTGCAGTGCAGGTTCAACTACCAGTAGCAAGCTGTGTAATCCTTGAAGAAGCTGCCATTGTGATCAATGCTGAAGACTTTCTCTGTTTTTGCCACTTAAATTTTTAGTCCTCACATTCTCTCACTAGTTTTGTAATGTATCACATACTGACTTGTTATGAGATAGGCATGTTGAAAATATCGACTTGAGTTAAGTGAAGTATGGAGACATGTTTGTGGCTGATGCAAATTATCCAGTGATTGGAATTTTTAAGTGTAAAGAGTAAAAAACGTTATCTGTTCGTGTTTTTGCCAGAAGTTCTACTTTGATTAATCAGTCAAGAAAATTGACAGCTTGCTATTACTAATAGTGAATCTGAGAAGCCATTTGTACCAAATTCTGCAACTGATGTAGACCTAATGGTGTTTTTTTCAGGCCTCTTCTTTCCGTCCTATTTCCATCCTATTTCCATCTGCCCAAGAATGTGTTTTTAACACATGCTCAATCCAAATCATAGGAAAGGGAGGAGCATGAGCATGAAATGTAGCAAGTATTGCAAGGCTGTAATCCTTCTGCACTTGATAGTTCTGAGGGTGTTGAGTCTTATGAGCTTAATCCCGTGCTAGGGCATGATAACTCTCATACATCCAGTTTACCAGCTGCAGATTCATTTCTTGTGAAGATATTGTGCCAAATTCAAATTATTTCCCACCAGCTGCTGATGATATTTTTATCTTGTGATGACACTGTACCTAAACAGCTAAGTCAATTTCCACACTCCTTGATGTCCCAACAATAAAATTTGATGGATATTCTACAGCAGACTTGATAGGTTTGCATCTAGATGATTCCATAGCACAGTTGTGGTCATGGGCTGAGAAAGGGGAAAAGCGATGCTTTATAGTAGAAGGAATATTAATGTGATGGACAACTACGAGTGGAAGAATTGCTCATGCAGTTGTGGTTCGCAAGCCTTTACGTAACAAAGTTCTGCATCTTAATCATGATATTTCAGGCCAATTTAGTGTTGGATAAACTAAACGGAATTATATGTGGTATATATTCAAAGATTTCTGATGTTGAATTTATTCCAGACGTTTTTGCTCTGTTGAGCCTTCTTCAGTTAATAATACAGAAAGATACACAAAAAATGCTAAACAATGGCAACAGTATTATTCATTTGATGCTGATACCTAAAGGATATATAGGCTGCCAACAGAGTCTACTACTATATAAAAAAAGTGGCTATACTTCTTAGCACTGTAGGTGATCAAATGTATAATTGCTATGTGATATGTTCGCTCCCATCAGGCCCAACACCAAGATCTTTGACGAGTTAGTAAGTAAGCTGTAAAATCATCTGCAACCAGCCCCGACGGTGATAGCAGAGACTTATCGTTTCCACCAGTGCAGTCAACAGATGGGAGAGACAGTACCGGAGTATTTGGCAGCGTTCGAAGACTAGTTAAGGGTTGTAAATTCGACAATTTCTTGGAACCAGAGTTGAGAGACAGGCTAGTTTGTGGACTTGCAAGTGAAATTATAAGGAAAGAGCCCCTGAAGGAGAAAGACCTCGTCCCCACAGATGCTTGTGAAAAAGCAAGTGCTATATATGGAAATGGCAGAAATGGATAGTGCTCACAGGGGTCAGAAATGAGAACCCAAGGAGTAAACCACCTTCAGAAAGGAAGGAAGAGGCCACAAGCTACAAACAAGCATAGCTGCTATCACTGTGGAAGACAAGGCTATACTCCTGAGCAGTGCAGGTTCTAGACTGCACAGTGTTTTAAGTGTGCCAAAGAAGGCCACATTAAAGAAGCTTGCAGATCCAAGTATGTGGCAAGAAAAACTTCCAGGTCACAATCCCATAAGCATATCAGGGAGGAAGAAAAACCTTCTAGTGAGGATGAAATATCAGGATTAAACATATTGCTGAAGAACAATAATTATACGAGTGGAGAAGGCAAGCAACCAGTGCAAATGGAAATTTATACTGGAGCGGTAGTAACTGTCACATCACAGGAGAAATGTCCTGTTCAAACACAGCCAACAAAGAAGTTGCATTCGACTGTGGGACAACTTTGGAGCTCTCTGGTCAAGCTACCGTGAATGCTTCAGTGGAAGGTGTGACAAAAGACCTGATACTTTTCATAGCATAAGTGTGGGACACTGATATGTGTGAGACACTGATGTGTGGGTCACTGATATGTGGGACACACATGAGGGACACTGATGTGTGGGACACTGATGTGTGGGACACTGGTGTGTGGGACACTGATGTGTGGGACACTGATGTGTGGGACACTCATGTGTGAGACACTGATGTGTGGGACACTGGTGAGTGGGACACTGATATGTGTGGGACACTGATGTGATATGTGGGACACACATGAGGGACACTGACTGACAGAGGTATAGCATTTGTATTCCTGTACTTTATGCTATAGGGTAGGTAGTTCACAAATTCTTTCTCAGCCTTACTTTACTCACTAGATGTATTCTCTGTGCCTGTGAAAGAGAGAGAATACATCTAATGAGGATATGTAGTTGTCATCATCTCTGTCTATTATGTCAAGTAATTCATGCCTCAATATATCCTGTTAGCCTTCACATGACATGAATGCTTGCAGTTCATAAATTGTTTACTTATCAAAAGCAACATAACAGTGTAGCTGTTGATTATATAAACTCTATAAGGATAGTACAAGTCTACTTGTATTATGTTGGAGTTCCGAATGATAGGCTGCCACCAGAGTCAGCTTCAATGGGTAAGACTTCGGAGGGGTTGTAGTTGAGGGCTGCCCTTGCTCTCCTAATTCTACGCCCAAAGGTTAACGAATTGTTTTAATAAGAATAATTAATTCCACGTTGCCATTACGTTAACATATAGCATGACTGACTGGTGACGGCCTGTCCAGCCATAATGTATCAAACCAGCGCAGCGCCGCCACCACGAGGGAGGATCATGATACAAAACTATACAGGTGCGATAGGGTCGGGTAAATGTCAATGATCCTAAGTGTGAAGTTATGGAAATGGATGCCAGAGAAAAAGGCTCTATAATACAATAATAATACTAACAATTATTTAAATGTTCACAGCTGTGGGGAGGAGACAGTTCAATCAGTCGGGTCTTCCACCACATATTACTACAGGAAAATTTGCTTCTTTACACCTGTTTGTTCATAAGAATGACACTTACCCTATACTCTACAAGAAGCTTCATATAACTTTTAACTCTCTGAAGAGAAACTGGCAAGTGTTTTGTCAGAAATAATGCTGATAAATTAATTTAACAGATGTGAATATGAGTCTCTTATCAATGGAGTTAATATTATGGGTAGAATGAAGTGTCAGGTGGGTAAGGACAAGTAAGACATATACTGTATGACAACACTCCACTTCACCATTCACCTGACTTTTCATTTTACTCAGCTCATCTGGGAGGCACACTTCGTATAACATGTATCTGATCTAAGGCAAAAACAAAACAAAAAAACAGCAACATAAAATATAATACATATTAGCTACTTATATGTATATATAAATAAGAAGTACATAGAGGAAGTTATAGCACTTCAGAGTAGGATGTATGGTGTTGATTTCTTTAAATTGAAGGTAAATAGATGATAGTGTACAATGTAAAAGAAAAATGGTTCAGTCAAGGACTATTCTACTATTTACAACATGTGCCAGTGAGATTCTTATCCATCAATTGTTGCAAGTTCTTCTCAGGAAGGTAATAGAGCAACTACTCTAAACTGTATAATATGATAACATTGTTACTTATAATACAAAAAGCTTACCACACTTATAGTCTTGTAGGGAGAGTTTTTGATGTGACTCTTGACAGTTTTCAGACAGAGAAAATCTCCACACTCAATACTTACATGTTACACTTTTCTTCTCCAAATCTTTACATGTCGTCACGACAAAATACTGATTGCCTTAAGGCTATCTGTATTTACCTGCTTCGCAATTTTAATTTGCATTGAAATTAAATTACTTGCAACCATTAGTGTACAATTAACTTTGGCAAAACAAAATGATTTTTATCCCAAACTGACCTTAGTGGAAAAAATGGTGTCGAGAGTTTGTTATCCATATAATATAAAAACATCCTAATGTTTACCTTTATAAATCACATTACAATTAATTAAATAATTAATTAACTAATTAATTAATTGCCATTCTGAAAACTTCAGACTTGTAAGTCAACTAAACACATTTAGACAGACTTGCAGCAAATCATACTGTGGGCAAAGGAGCGACTGGCTTGGGTACGGGCTGTTAACTCGCCGATCCAAAGTAAGTACCAGTGTCCTTCGCGATGAGGTACGCTGCCACCAGTCCAAGTCCACTCGCTTAAAGCAACTAGTCAGGCTTCTAACCACTGAGCTAGCCTTCACGTCCCGACAGAGTAATGGCTCTACGCACAATTTGTCTCATGGAAAATGGCACAGTAACGCACGCGTGCGTGTGTCTTTATATTCAGTTGCATGCACACACAAACAAACTACGAAACAGACTCGTGACTATGACACAGCAATTTTGAACAACAACATAGAAGTTCTAAAAGACGCACAACATTGATAAAGCTCTAATACACGCACAACACCAAAAGGTAAGTAATTGCGATATGCCCACACACACATTTATGTTTCAGGTCTTCTTTCTTTCTTCTTCTTTCCTCAAGTCTCCTCCCCCACACCCTTTGCCAATTTAGAGCTTAAACCTCAATAAGCTTTTATGATATCTGTCAATAGTTATCACCATTTTGTGTAACTTTTATCATGTAATGTTTTAAAGAAAATGGTTACACAACTGGCCATAACACTTGTTTATTAAAACGGCAGTCAATGAACGAATATTATATACTACATTACAGAAAATGTTGTCTACTTGCTAAAGAAGAATATTCATATTTTAGGGGGTTCGAACACTATCTGGTTTTTCAGTGTAATCCTCAGTACTGCTGGTCTTCCCATACAATGGATTAATATTATCACTAGAGCGCTCTATTGATGTAGAAACATTATACAGAATATCACTAGCATCATGTTCTTTATATCGTGATCGAGGTTTTGGAAGCTGTGAGGAAGAAGTATCTCTAGTAGCTTCAATTTCAGTATTGGGAAGTGTGTCCTTTAAAATGCCACTAGATGACTGAGTATCTGATAGTGACTTCTCCATAGTTATAAAGTATTCCAAGTTCTCTAGCAAGTAACTGACAACATGGGAGTGGTCATACTGCTCTGCTAAATCCAGCGGCATTTGATTGAAGTTGTCAGTGATCATTGGATTGCAATGTTGGAGCTCTATTAAGTATTGAATTACATCAAGGTGACCACCAGCACTGGCCATGTGAAGGAGTGTCTCACCATTCTGACCTCTAACATTTGGGGTAAGGTTCAAGTTTTCTATGAAGTATTTAACAACTTCAAGTTTTCCACTGTTAGCAGCTAGGTGAAGAGGAGTATTGTTATATGAATCAGTTATAGCCATTGGATTGCAATGGCAAGTTTCTATTAAATACTTGACTATATCTAGCAAACCCATATCACTAGCAGAGTGCAAGAGAGTATTCTCATACCTGCCAGTAATATTAGGATCAATGTTTATTTCTTCTATGAAGTATTTCACAATATTGTATTGATTATATTTTACTGCTACATGAATTGGGGTATTGTTGTATCTGTTAGTAGCTGTGACATCCGCGGAATTTTGTAGTAAAAACTTGACTATTTCTATATGTCCACATCCACATGCCATATGTAGAATAGTGCAGTCATTACATCCCATGACATTTGGACTATGTTCTTGGTCCACAATAAAATATTTTAGGATATTCAATTTTTCATTTATCGCTGCCATATGGAGACATGTGTCATTGTTTGTGTCTGGAGTTAGAGGATCTAAATGATGAATTTCTACTAAATACTTGACTACATCCAAGTGACCGCCTTCACTGGCAGAGTGTAGAAGTGTCCTTCCCATCCTTCCTCTAATAAATGGATCCTGATGTAAAGTCTCTATGAAGTACTTAACAGTAGGCAACTCTCCATAAAATGATGCTATTTGTAATGCAGTATCATCACTTGAAGTTCTTGTCATAGGATTGATGTACTGTTTTTCAATGAGATACTTGATAATATGCAACTGTCCACTTGAACTGGCATAATGTAAAAGACTCGAATTATACTGTTCCTTAGTATTTGGATCAAACTTTAAGTCTTCAAGGAAATATTTTAAGACTGATAGTCTACCATTGCAGACTGCTACATGTATGGGTAGCATATCTTTATTACTCCTAACCATAGGATCCACATACTGATTGTCAATAATATACTGCACTACTTCAACTGTGCCACTATGACAAGCGTAATGCAGAATTGTCCATTCATTCGTTCCTTTTACAGTTGGATCAATATGCATGTCTTCAATAAAATATTTTATAACCTGAAGTTGTCCACGTACAGTTGCACTATGTATGGGTAAGTCACGATTCAGAGTTTTCTCATAGGGACTACAATAATGAGATTCTACTAGATACTTGACTACTGCTGTATGTCCCATTTCACTAGATGAATGAAGAGGAGTTTCTCCACAATTGTTGACTATATTTGGGTCATTGCCTTCTTCCTCAATAAGGAACTTTACTACATTGAGTTGTCCATGAGCTGCTGCCACATGAAGTGGAGTATTACCAAGATCATTTCTTAATGAAGGATCACAACTGCGAGAATCAATTAAATACTCAACTGAGTCTACTTTGCCTGCAGCAGCTGCAGTAAATAGAGCACACTGTTTACTCAATTGAGTGTATTTGAAGTTTTCTAACAGATAATTCATTATACTGAAGTGATAAACTGATAATAGCAAAGACAAAGAATCTTCAATGGATGCATTGATAGACATAATGTATTTAGTTATATTTAAATGTCCTTCACTAATGGCAATGTGTGCAATGTTGTATTCAATGCTTTTGAAACTTAGTGTATTTTCCATCAAGTGTTGTTTAGTATCTGGACTTTCTGATAACATCTGAACTACTTCCAAATGACCTGCTGAAGTGGCATAATGTACTGGAGTCCACCCATAAATATCTGGAGATAATGGATCAAGATCTTTCTCTTTCACAAGATATTCAATCAGGTCTAAATTCCCTCTTGCAGCAGCCAGATGAAGAGGTGAGCATTTATTAGCATTCAGTGTAGTGTGATCCACCTGACATTCTTCTATGAGATATTTGACTATAGTTAAATGTCCATTCAGTGCAGCACAGTGTATTGCTGCATTCCCATCTTCATCTAATTGAGTGACAGAGTAATCTGATGTTTTTATTAAAATCTTTAAAGCTCCCAGATTTCCATTGGATGCAGCCATGTGTATCGTTGAGTCACATTTAAGTAGCATTGAATGTTCATGGCACATATCTTGAAATTCATACACAGATGTTAAAAGCTCTTTCTATAGAAACAATAAAAAAATCCCAATACAAAATTTCAAATAGTTACAACTTCAAATATATATATTACCTGACTTGGCACTTTCTCATTAGATAAATTATTTGAATCATTCTCTATATACAAATGATGTTATCGTTAAATACTAGTCTAGAATGTAGCTATAATGGGATAGAGTAAAATCTGACTTACTGTCATGTGGAGAATTAATTGGATAATGTTCTCCTCCACAGACTAACTTCAGTATTTTAGCAGTATCATATCGAAGACTTCTAAGTTGCTGAATTTGTTGTCTTGTTAAAGAGAAGCCATTTGGTACTGCTGACTTGTGTAAGTGAAAAGTAACGCATATACAGCCATTCTGAACTCCTTCTAGTTGTAACTTCTCTGGTTCAGATTTTAATATCTTGCAAATGTCTTCACCCAGTTTCTTGAGATGCTCCATTCTACAATTGGCATAAGGCTTGTCTAGCTTAACAAACAATTCAATGTGATCTTTCCCTTTCATTCCGATGTTTGATGGACACTGAGTTACTCTTCTCTTGATATAATCAGCAAACTTTGTCTTGTAATTATCTATCATTAACGTGCCATGTTCATAATCAGTGTTTGATATAACTCGTTCAAGAAGCCTGTAATTAAAGAACGAACAGTAGCTGGAGAATATGCGCCATAATCTACTGAAATTAAAATCTTCCAATGCATCTTTGGTGATATTTTGAAAACGATCATTTTTCTCAATAGTTCCACAGTGTATCCAATCTTGTAGAGTCCATCGTAGGTCATCAATGGCCTCTGTATTAGATTTAATATGCTTGTGCAAGCCATCACGAATTTGACTGAATTCATCAATTATCTTTATTGTATCTTTTTGTAGTTCAGATTTATGAATATTATCATCTGGATGAAGAGCTCGAAAAAATATAGTGTAGTTTTCTACGAACAATAGCATATTAAATACACTTACAATTGAATTCTATTATAGCATTGTTCAAAGTATGCTTGGAGTCCAATTCTAAATGTAACTAGTGGTGTGCTAGAGCACAAATGGCGAGCGAGCCTTAAACTACACTATTGTTAAATGATTGATTTTAACAACTAACACTCAAGCTACTAAAATAAAGTCGAGTTTTTAATTTAAGTATATGCGGTAAAGGGGTTTCAATGCCATAGTAACCGCTCCCCGCAACTTTTTGAATTGAAAAAGAAGCAACAAAATCGAGTCACGTTATTTAAAATTTTCTTTGTGATATTCTTAATAGTAGTTGTAACGAACAATACTTTCACACAACTGAACATACCTACGCAAGGCTTAACTTTGTGGTTCGTCTAGTGGACAATGGATTTTCAAGTAAATGCTGTTGAGTAGGGCTTATAACTGTGACAACTAGCGTATTAACTTACCACCGCCACTAACTCGAATAGAAATGGAGCTCCCATAAGTTTTTGCGTTTTAACTGCACCCGCAAACAATTCAAAGCGGTAAACAATTCAATTTCTAAGGTGATACGGGTAATGGTCGCTAAACCAGAGGATTCTGATTAGTGAAGTTTGGGACGGGGTCGAACGCCGAGCGAACACAAAAATACGGAGGGTCAAAGTACAAAATGACATACATACGTCCAAACATATATATAAATAAACAAACATCCTCAATTTTCGATTGTGTTACCCCTG
>WLWD01000275.1_pt1 | contig 32884 bp, 21 predicted proteins | sample 6712731 | NCBI WGS metagenome assembly WLWD01 (sample SAMN12718690, study PRJNA576275) | sponge metagenome | isolation source: marine sponge | host: Mycale hentscheli | place: New Zealand: South Island, Marlborough, Capsize Point | collected 2014-11-01
ACTTGCTCAAGCTGTACATATCGACTTGCTCAAGCTGTACATATCGACTTGCTCAAGCTGTACATATCGACTTGCTCAAGCTATACATATCGACTTGCTCAAGCTGTACATATCGACTTGCTCAAGCTGTACATATCAACTTGCTCAAGCTATACATATCAACTTGCTCAAGCTGTACATATCAACTTGCTCAAGCTGTACATATCAACTTGCTCAAGCTGTACATATCAACTTTCTCAAGCTATACATATCAACTTGCTCAAGCTGTACATATAAACTTGCTCAAGCTGTACATATCGACTTGCTCAAGCTGTACATATCGACTTGCTCAAGCTGTACATATCAACTTGCTCAAGCTGTACATATCGACTTGCTCAAGCTATACATATCGACTTGCTCAAGCTGTACATATCGACTTGCTCAAGCTGTACATATCGACTTGCTCAAGCTGTACATATCGACTTGCTCAAGCTATACATATCGACTTGCTCAAGCTGTACATATCAACTTGCTCAAGCTGTACATATCGACTTGCTCAAGCTGTGCATATCGACTTGCTCAAGCTGTACATATCGACTTGCTCAAGCTATACATATCGACTTGCTCAAGCTATACATATCAACTTGCTCAAGCTGTACATATCGACTTGCTCAAGCTATACATATCGACTTGCTCAAGCTGTACATATCGACTTGCTCAAGCTATACATATCGACTTGCTAAAGCTGTACATATCGACTTGCTCAAGCTATACATATCGACTTGCTCAAGCTGTACATATCGACTTGCTCAAGCTGTACATAGCGACTTGCTCAAGCTATACATATCGACTTGCTTAAGCTGTATATATAGACTTATATTATGAGCTACACATTGGCATATTCATATTGAATGCTGAGGGTTAGCCCTGCCTATTTTGTGCTGCTGGACATTAGGCACGTGCACTACTGTGACATACCTATTAGGGGAATCCCTTTAATTTTTGGGGAAAGTTCCATGGTCAGGTAATGCCATGGGGAATTGAGCCTAGCCTGGCTATCATGCATGCAACCACCCTCTGCGTTGTGGTTCATTCCCTCCCAAAGGGGAGAGAAACCAGCAGGTTCCCTCCCTCCCTCCCTCCCACTGACTGCATTAATTATGCACTTTTGGATTAGTATGAGTAATACCACATAATTGTGGTATTCAGGATTAATAGAATGAGTGGTGAAGCTGAGTGCTACTTCTATTGCTCTACAAGTACTATTAATCCCAAATAGCACAAGTTACTCATGCTATCACTCACTAATAGTAGGCCAGCTGTATTTTTATCATTCACACTAAAGCAATACTAGCTTTTGTGAGTAATGCCTCCTATCTCCTATCAGCATGTCATAATCACATGAGCAAATAAATAGTAACACAGTAAGCTAGTTCAGCAAACAGAATTCAGATAAGTTAATCCTTTCACCAGCAGGTTTATGACGACCAGTGTGGTAATTTGATAATTTCATATTTTTTTTTTATTCTTTTCCTGTAAAAACAATCAGCTAGATAAGAATTTTTAAAGCAAGTTAATGCAAAACTTTTTTTATAGTATCCTGCAAAAAGAGAAAAGTTAAGAATTCGGACTTACATTTACTAACAGCTTGATCTTAAACTCAATTACAGACAGTCATGACGCTGCTATACAGTGCACAGCTTGTTCACCTTCTAGTTACTAAATTCTGAGCTTCAGACCCTTGTACCATAAAAAAAAAAATTGGGGGGGGGGGGGGGGGGGGTGGACCAACGCTCAAAGGCAACCATATTTTTTTTACTTTTCTAAAAAATAAAATACTGATGTTTTCATTTCAAATTTTTTTTATTACAGGAAGTGCTACGCCACAGCAACTTAAAAACAAAACAATTAGAACATTATATTGGATAATCGATTCTTTTTTAAATCAGAGAAGTGCCAACCAAACAATCGGCACCATGTGGCGTTTATGCCGGTGAATGGGTTAAGGAAGGTAGTCATATGAAATACTTCACAAGTGACCTTCCAATCACTGAAGCTGTTCCGTTATAGTTTTGTGTAATAGGTGGACTTGGGTGGGCAAGTTACAACCCCAAATATGGTTTGGGGAATCTGATAAGTGCTGCCACTAGACCCTATAGTGGCCAGGATCTAGAGTAGAACATCCCTCCCTCTAACCACTCACTCCCCAGTAAGGGATCTCTTTGTAGATAAAGCTTTAGTTGAAAAAATTGTATGTTGACTCACTTTGCAAATAGTAAGCATTTACTTTTGTTATACTCTAGTGCTGGTGACTAATAATAAGTTATAGTGTCCCTAGCTCATGAAATTGAGGTGAAACAGATTTGACCCTTTAGGTGACACTCTCTTAGTTTCCGGTTACAATGTAATATGAATTTGATGCCATGTCAAACCATACTAAACCTCATGGTACTTAGTGTCAACTTAGATCCCGTTGCTATATTGTTACTAGGTGTACTAACTTAGTAAGTGTGCACTATTTTTTGCCTTTAGCCATTTCTGCGAAAATGCTGATAAACAAAGTTGCTAGTGGCAACTGGGCATGCGTAAACGGGATCTAAAATAGTTAGAGCATGCAGCTTATGCTCTAACTATTACATAGTCCATTGTCGCTAATTTTTTTTCAGAATGTTCTGCAAATGTTTATTTCAGGTGAATAAATGTTGCATCAGCAATACGCAATAAATATAATTGCTCAGCACGAGATGGCCAAAGGGGTTGAACAGCAAAGGAATGTGATAGTCCTTACATCTTTCTCTGTGTTGTGGTTTGGTAAAGGGTCAGGCTATACCAGACTAGCATTAGGTGGGACTACCATGATCCATTCTATTTTCAATCTTTTTCTGCATCATCAGATAACAAAGTATTCATTATTCTCTCAATGTTGGACAGGCTTTAGTGAAATAAGTACGGGCATCTTTACCATGAAGTGCAGAAAACAGCTGCGCTCCTGAGCTATCAAAACACTTTGATTGCTATACCCATGCAAATAGTTTAAGGTACTACGTCCTGCGTACTGCAGGCACAGTACATGTAAAAAGTAAAACACTACCAAATTCCTCTAGAACAACAGCCAAAAGCGCATGCTTGTCTCTAAACAGTAAGAGGTTTTGGGTTGCAACAGACTAACAGAATGCATGCATAAAGAGACTACATATATATATACATTATATATATATTCCATAAGATAAACCCGAGAGTGTCTCACTCATTTTGCTCAATAGCAATTTTTTTTAATTTTAAATTCTCCAAGTATTTTTACATCACCCTCCACTTGTTACTTAATTTATACATCCCAACTGATCTACAGTGTAACACTAATTAAACTTGCTCTGTGTGGGGAAAAAAAGCAGCCAATAAGCTGGAATTACCCACCTTGAGTGATATATATTACAAGGTTTCGGCCACCCTGTAGTTCCAGAAGTGTACATATAGCTCAGAAGATCTGAAAGAAATAACATATTGTAATCAATAAGTATTTTAACTAAGTCAGCTTGATGAACATAATATTTTTTGTTTGAACAGCCTAAACAGAATCAGTTGCTTATCTAAATGCTGCAACTAGTGATCAGACTATAGCTACAATAATATGGTAATGCATGAATCAACTATAGCTAGAAATCTTGCAGGCAAAGTATTGATAGTTATACATGCTGAAGCTGTCATTTAAGAAAGCTATCATATACCTTTGGGAGATTTGTTAGTCAGGGCTGGAGGATTCTTTGAAGATACGCTTTCTATTTTTCGTTCCAAATTGTTTGCTCCTGTGATTGGGCTATCCCCACCTACGGAGAAAAGAGCCTGCGTTACTGATGAATCTAAATCTCCCAAGATGTTTGACAGCCCTTCACTTAGGCTGCAATCAAATATGATGCCGGAGCATGTGGAAATTTTGATACAGTGAGTAAGCCCCTTGCCTCTGAGGTTGCAATTAATTAATGCACTGGTGACTCCAATCTTAGAGAGAGCCAAGTAGATGACAATGTATTCAGGACTGTTCTCCATAAACATAGCAACACAATCTCCACGCTGAAGGTTCGTTGAGCTCAGCAACATGTTTGCTATCTTGTTAGAGAGCACATCAATCTCTTCAAAAGTCAATTTCCTTTCCTCAAATATTAATGCAACTTTATTGGGGTGCTGCCGTACATTGTGTTGGAAAAGATCCGAAACATAAGGATGAAGCTTCCAGATTTCCTTTGACTTCTTGGTCCATGAAATAGCCTTCAAAAGGAAGCTACAAGACAAATAAAACATCTTGTTGTCATTGCAATTCTTCCCATAGATACTTACCTTATATCCCTTGGTATGGTCTTGTATGCTAAACGAAGATAGTGCAGGCCATTCAGCCACAGAAAAGTAACGAAGCAAAAGAAAGACGCGACTGATGTGTGGAACCCGAGATAAACTAACGTCACACTGATCACCAGTGGAGCGAAAAATGCAATTCCAGCTTTGCTGAGAAACTTCATCGTTGACAAATTCACGTCCAACTCTCTTCACACACACAGCTGTACCTTATTTAGGGAATACCCCCTCCTCCTACTGTCTGCCGCCGCCCCCGAGCTACTGCAGGAGGGGGGCGGGTATATTGTGTGCTGTACGCGCACGCGTGCGCGTACAGCACCCAAGTAGGCGGGTCTAAATTCTCCGTGCCGCAGCCACTGGATAGAATTACTTGCTTGGCTGCCAGCATCAAGCTATTGGGGCTATTGCTGATTTTGACTTAAAGGTGCCTAATATTTCTAATAGTGCAGCGGGGACATTAGCCACACACCAGAAACATTAACCACACCCCAGAAATTTTGACCACACCCACAACTTTTAAACCACTCCCCAGACTGTAGACTATTGTTACACAAGTTGATCATGTGAATCCAGCCTCTGCTGATTGTCGCACTTAAAAGATCGTCTGTGGTCAAAATTAGTATTAAGCCGTATTTAGCAGGGGGCAACCACACACCCCCACGCCCCCCCCCCACCCCTTGCGTAGCCAGACCCTTTATCAATCGCTTACGCGGGAAAAGTGTAGCGAATTGGTAACGGGTCTGGCTACGCGAGATACCCACCCTTTCCCCCCCGCCCCCTCACATCCCCCCACAGGCACACCCCGCCCGCTAGGAAAAACATTCCTCTGGTTGGGGGGGGGGGGGGAGGCAAATGTTTAGTCGGTTGTACAGGAAACACACAAAAACTAATTTTGAATGTACAGTTTACTTGTTCACCTACTAGGATGTGGGTATGCACCTCGAATTGAGCAATCTGATTGGACAGTTTGAAAGTTTTTACCATTATGTATCACAATATAAAAAAAAAGAAAAAGAAAAAAAGAACAATATTGAAAAAGAAAAAAGAAAAAAAGAATACACTAGGATATCTTTGGCTGCTCTAAAATTAATTTAATGATTATGTGTTGTACTTAATCAGTCACTTTTTTCTCATAGCTACAAGTCACAACTATGCATAGTGCTATGTATAAATACAAAAAACTGTAGGGCTAACTACCTACTATTAATTTACTAACTATCAGCGACAGAGACAAGTTTAGGTCAACTGTTTCATCAGAGCAACTACATGACGTTGACACGAGGTAATGTGAGGAGATGAGACAACTGAATAATAATTGAGTGAGGTGGGTGTGTCAGTGATATAATGCGAGGTGGAAGTTCATGAGAGTTCCGAGTGTCCACTACAGAACTCCTTGAAGTCCTGCTGCTGGAAGCATGTGCTTCAAGTATGCCAGCTCTCCAAAAAGTTTGCCCTTATAAGTATTCGTGTAGTCGTGTAGTGTGCATATCACAAAGTCCAATATTCCTGAGGTAATTTTTTTCCTACCAAGCTAAGGTTAACATTAAACCCATAGAATGCCATGAAGTCCTGAGGAATAAAAACCCTATGGCTGAAGGTCAAGCACATAATAGAGCTTTAGAAAGTGTGGATCAGTCCCAGGTGTGTGGCTGATTCTAAACCCTTGAAGCTATTCCTGAAGAATAGAGATGCAAGCATGCCAATGTTAAATGCCATAGTTAAAATTAATAGAACAAAACTATTATTGTCATAAGCTGAAAATTTAAGAACTTTTTTTTTTCAACAGTAGTGATTTCTTTTGCATATTTTTAACTAACGCTGAGGGTTTGCACTCGTAGTGTTCTAGTTTCACCATGAATTGCAGCAAAATCTTGTACAAGTACAGTGAATCCAATATTTTCTCCCGAGTAATTATTTCTACAGGTTTGGATGTAGAACTTCTACATGGAAGCTGCAATCTGCAAAAGTTCAAAACAATTGACATTGAGTATTCTCTGTAATGGCTGCTGCTCTGTTGACATTGTACACGAGGCTAATTAGCAAAGAGTGTCCATTCTAGTTTTGAACAATATCTCTTACAGGTAGTGTGAGCCTTCAATTAAACTACTGTAGTGTACCACTGAGCATTTTTTATTTTTCTTGGATGATTATTGTTTGGTCTTGATTGCCCCTATTCTTCTGGTTAACATGATAATAGTTCTCATGCTATTTAATAAAGTCAAAAATTTGAAGAAGTACCAGTTAGTGTCAAGAGGCCACCTGGTGATATGTGTGATGCTATTGACATCTCCAATAATACTGATTACATTTATTTGTTGTATCCAGGACTACTTGAGCATCGAGGTTAAAAGGGTGTTTAATAATGTCTTCAAAATTCATCATGACTGCTAAGGCAATACAGTGCAGTATTGATTCACTGGCCAGCTAGTTTATCTGTTCACTGTCCCTACTTTGCTGATCATTATGGCTCTTAATGATCACAAAGTAGAGCACCTAAAGTTTAAAGACACCAAGAACGTCATTGCTATGGTAATGGCAGCATTTATAACATTGTCAGTGGCTTTGGTTTGTTTGATCATATTTGAAGGTATTAAAGTACATTCAATTTGTTCTTTGGCTGTGCATGCTATATCTCACTTTTGTTTGTACTGAGAGTGTCAGTTTTTTCGTTTTGTCCCTGAATTCTTTGGTTGTCTGTAAACTATCCAGCTTAAAACATTAAACTGATGACTTGATTAGTCCATAGTTGTATTTATGTATACCATGTAAAATTTATTTTTTATTCACAATATATTTCTCTGCCTGTCTGTCTATGTCTTTCTAACATGCATGATACATTTTGTGCATGCACAGTTAGAATGAACAGAAAAAAGTTTCATTGATATGTGCAAATATTATTTTGATGCAATGCATATAAAATAGCTTCAATTGAGCCTCTATATTTTCCCAAATAATTATGTTAATTTTTTCAAGTTTCATGAAATATTAAAATTATTGACTTACAACTATCTCCTGCTTAGTTTCTCTTAACCACCTTGATATTCCTCCTCTCATGAAAGCTTTCACATTGTTAGATTTAACTATTCCTGGTCATCTCTATATTAAAGTAGTAATTTACTTCGTCCAGTGGTTACTTTTCTTGGCAATCTCATGAAAAAGTAACTCACTTCATTACAATAGCTCTTCATAATGCTGTTGTTTATTGTTGTGCAGCTGCATTTAATAAGTGGTGAGTTAATAATACTACTTTATTCCTTTTTTTTGCCAGCAGGAAATTGGATGTCCACGTTCATTTTTATACATTAATGCATTGCTCCCAAAGTTGATAGGCATTACTCACAATTTGATTCATTACTATTAGCTTTGTAGGTGACAGTTTCTTGCAGGTACAATATATTTTCAGGTATGTTAACACAACCAACAACCCCCTACCAACCAAACACCTAGAGGTGCAACCGATTTGTTTTGTGCTGTGGCTGTAGGCAGAGATGCACAGAAAAAAATTTGATTGGAGGGTTCACTTATCACATTCTAGGAGGTAGGTATGAAATATATTCACTGGAAATTGAGCTATCTGATGGGATTGTTTGAACATATCATGGTACAACAGGACTTATTAATAGTTTAAGTTTGAGGCATGAAATCTTCTAAAACCTTCTGTAACTACTTCTGTTGTAAAGTGCACCTTGGAGCAGCTTTAGCTAAATATGTACTCAAATGTATACCTGTGTTCTATTTGTGTTAACAGATCCAAAAATTGTATAACATATACTTTTGTACATGTACCATGTTCTGGTTGTGCACTGCCATCAAGCAGGAAATCTTTTTTATACCTATTTATATTTATTAGTAGCTAATACAAAGCTACCAAATTAAACGAATAAAGTTATAGCGGGAATTGCTCAAGCATTACTACTCCAAGTATCCAATATCAGCGTTGAGGAGGCTGGAATCAGCAGCAGACAGCTAGAGCGCCAATCCCTGCTGCTCAGAACTCGCTGGCCCTGGAATCGCTACTGGGAAACACCGCTAATTCTCAGTTCTCAAAGACCAGCGATTGTGGGAGCGAGCGTGCGTTCCACTCTAGAGAAAAAGCTCGAGATAATAAAGGTGGGAGTCGTCTGTTATTATAGAGAAATAATGCAGCTTAGCATCAATGGAAAACTGTATAGCTAGAACATTTGTGACAGGATCTGAGAAAACAGCCCACTTCACGCAAAACATGAAATTGAGATACAGGCAAAAACATCGAGTTGGGCATAGAAATTGAAATTTTTTTAATTTGTTCATACCAATCTAAAACCCTTTGCCTACCTTCTGACAAAATTTTAAGAGTCAACGACAAGTATTTCATGGCGAGCGTGTCGTTAGAAATGCCGCACTCCTTTCTCTTGCGGTCTTTCAAATGCGTTTTTCTCAATTTTTCCGAAATAGCGTGGTAGAACAGGCAAAACTTTAACGGCTCATAACTCGAATACTACTGATAGCCTGCTAATTATTTATGGCTCATTTTGAAGGAAATATTAAGGAGTACATAGCAAATACAAAAATAAAATTTTGATGGAGTGCTCCAAGTGGGCTGTTTTCTCAGATCCTGTCACATTTTATGAGCATAGTTTCTTACCTTTTTTAAAAGTAATATTTAGCACACTCAAGTCGATGTATGTTTATTTGCTGAAGTAGCCTCCAACTAATAGGAAGAAGAGTAGTAGTGCCGACGTGTACACCTCGCGGCGAAGACAATCAAAATTACTTCGGGCACCACTTCAACAGCCTTTTCTTCGCGAGCAACCGTCAGAAGTGCGTCGCACGTGCGGTATAAAATTACTGTCACGTAGCTGAAAGGGCCAAAAAAAACTCAAATAATACTTGGAACATAGCTGGTGTAGTTTTTGTATTGTGATAGAGGGACTATCTCTTAGGTCCTTCAGGGAAGGATTCTAAATGTAGCGCCCCCGCCTTCAGGGCAGGGCTTCTATATGTAGAGTCCCTCCAATTGTGTTGTTAGGAACTGTTGCTAGGTTCTAAATTAGTTAGGCACTGCACGCAGTCATTAACTACTGTATATAGGGTCCCTCAGGCCCTAAGTGTAGCGCCCTCGCTGCGCTTGGGACGCTATAAACGCTATTTAGACAGCGACATCGAGGGTTTTATATAATAGTTAGGCGCTGCTCCAGAGGGAACTACTGTATTTAGAGTCCCTGAAGGCCCTTGATTTGTAGCGTCCCAAGCGCAGCGAGGGCGCTACACTTAGGGCCTGAGGGACCCTAAAAACAGTAGTTAACGACTGTGCGTAGCGCCTAATTAATTTAGTCCCTCTGTCACAATAATCTAGTCCCTCTGTCACAATACAAAAACTACGCCAGCTATGTTCTAAAGTCCACAAAACTTCGAGGGCCCAGGGCTGTACCACCACAGTCCCGAGCGTAGCAAGGACGATACTAGCAGTCCGAGGGGTTTGACAGGCGGTAATGCCCGAGATTTCGTTGTCTATCTGTTTTAGAAAGTACCAACTGTAGCCCAAGTTACAAAAAAATTTCTTCCTTCGACAATGACGGTAGGGACATTACTGAGAGGAACCCAAAATCTAAGGAGCCATAGCGTGTAGTTCGAATGCCTACATCACAATACAAAAAAGCTCAGGTTAAACCCAGACTACAGCAAATTAAGTGTCTTCAATAACGAGCAGGTAGCTACCGCTTTTTTTTTTTTTTTTTTTTTTTTTTTTTTTTTGCTTAGATGCGGAAATGCCCTAGCTTTCACCGCAAGATTCTGATACTCAATTATTGGCGTCAGTTTTCTTGAATTTTTTTAAGGACTGATATTGCCAAATTGACCATGTGTGAGTGGACTTCCCTATTGATGGCAGCAGGTTAGTTACAGTTAGGTGCCTATTTTTATCTATTTAGTGAGCTTTTCATAGATCTAAGAATTGTTTTGTATGATAAATTTATAGGAAAACTTATTGTACCATATAAATAACATTTAGTTGGAGAAGTGTAAGAAACTGTATTATATGCAATCCTATTGTTTCTGGTATAACACATGCAATTGATAAAACTTATCCATAATAATTAATACACTGAAACCTTTTTATGTATTACTTGCTCAAGTTAACTCTAATTTACTTGTTTTTAATACAGGCATTATTATTGTTGGCATACAGGCTACAACCGCTCCAACTCCAGATTCAGGTAACTGCCATTAGAATCTAATGAGTTCAACTTATGGATCCACCCAGTCAATCCCTATTGTTGTTTTTTTCTTTTTCTTTGCCTTAATGCAGTCTTCTGTTGTCTTTTTGAAAATCACTAGTAGCTATATTTCATTAAACTGAATTATATTCATATGATTCATTGAAAATTTAATATCTGAATATAGAATTCAAAGTTTTAGTTCACGGTAGTACTGAACATTCATTTTGCTAGTGCTCTTTTTTCCCCAAAATTTGTACGGTCAGACTTTGCTGGGTTTGCACTTGATGAAGTCCTATTTTTCTCATTGTTGTCTGGCAACAGATGGTCAATTCTATACTATGTGATTAAACCTAATTGGTACACACATACTTACCAAAATGGTTGCTAATATGGCCACACCTAGTAATTATTCAATCTAAATCATACTATTATAGTGTGCTGATAGCTGACATCACATCATTTTTGGTGTTTTTCACAGAAGAGGGTGGAAAGGGGGGAGGGCAATTTATACTGATCCGAGGGTTGCACTTTGAGAGGACTTTTTTTTAAGTATTTAACTTAATAGAGGGAAAAAATGCAATTTTAAAATGTTCACTTTAAACTCATTTCAAAGAAGAGTATGTAAAATCTAAGACTATACTTTACATGTATAAAATCAATCATTTCACTATTTCTTTCTCAGCCTTTTATTAGATATATTCTGTCTTTTTCACACCAATTCTGTGTTTATACTGTTAGGGGTACTGCTATGCTACTGTCTAGCTCTTGACAGACCAATAGAAATTTTCTTTTCTTCAAAGATTCTTTTTATCCATGGAATTTTTTTACTATGCTAATTTATCACTTCACTATTTCTTTCTCAGCCTTTTTAATACTCATATGTATTCTTTCTCTTTCACAGAGCAGAGTAAACAAGTTCAACAGATAAAAAGAATCTTTGAAAAAAGAAAAATTCCATTGGTTTGTTGAGAGCGAGAGTGTAGCATAGCATTCAAATAGCCTGCAAAAGAGAGAGAATACACCTAATAAAATCAATCATGCTTTAAGTATATAAACTAAATAATCAGCATCCGACACTTGAGAAAAGTTGATTTCAATTAATGTACTATTGCATTACCTGTATCTATCTATTATAGAGAAAGATGAACAACATTCTGATAGAAACATTCCAGGTAAGAAGAATTAGCTGCCACTAATTTGTTATAATAAACATGCTTTCTCTATTCTAAGTTTTTAAACTCTGAGAATGATACAATAACCTTATTTATATACAATAGTTCAACACTCTACTTTACCTAAACTCTATAGTATGGGAAAACACACACAAACATACATTATAATATACACTGATTGTGTAATTGTATGGATATTTAAAATACTAAATTATATGAACTTATTCTTAATTTGGCTCTGTTTTTTTGTTTTTGTTTTTGTTTTGTTTATTTTTTGTTTTGTTTTTTGTTGTTGTTTTTGCTGTTTTTTTTGTTTTGTTTTTGTTTTTGTTTTGTTTTTGCATTGCAATCTCTCTTAAGACAAGACAGGATCAGTGACATTAGGTGTGAATGTAATAAAAAAAATATATTAGTCTTCTGCAGATACCTTGGATATTATTGAGATCATTAAAACTTTAATACCTGTACAATCATGAAAATTGTCAATATTGACACTTTTAAACAAGAGAAAGATTTAAAAGTTATTTTTATTGTCCAACTGATTAAGATCCTACCAGGATCGAAACATCTTGGTTTGTTTTGAATTGATATACTTTGTAAAAGTTCATTTAAATCAATAAATATTCGGATTATAAAAGACATAGCAAATTAGTCTAATATATTAAAGCATGTTGTTCATTTTTACTTAAAAAGTGCCTCATTTTTTGGTAATGTTGTAGTGAAATTATTATTTACAAGGGACAACTAAACTATGAACACATAATCTGTGATTCATAAATTAAATATAATATTTTGATACTGTATAATAAAATGAGACTATTTTGTGAAGTGCTACATGATTAGTTTCTCACCTTTTTTATACTATCTCAACTTGATAAATTGAATCAAATGAAATTAACATTTTATGAAGTTGGGAATATAACAACTCACTGAAATTGTTTTAACTGGAAATACTACTGGGTTAGACAAAACAATAGTTCACAAAGTGTTGGTCATTTATTATTTCAATAAAATAGTGACTTTTATGATCATTAGTGGAGGGGTGGATGTATTTATATAAACTGCAATTTTATATCCAGTCATATATTTAATGTTCTCTTAAGATTGGTTGTTTAACATGAATTATGAACCACCTACACTTCATCCTGCTGAGAAAGTAGGTAAGCATATTTAAGGCGTTTATAACAAATTATTTTAAATACTGTTGTCTACAAATAAGCTAAGTGTTAATTACATTGACTACAAAGACACTCAAAGATTACTCACTTCATGTCACATGATTAGTGGCAGTTCTGCTCAAATCTTGCTCTGATTGTGCTTTTAGAAGTAGGTAAGTAGCAATTTCGAATAATGATGAACTGGGGATACTGAATTTAAACTATATTCTATTGAAAATTGTTATATAATATTATAATTGTGCTTGTATTCATTTACTAGCACTTATATTAACTCCACCAGATACAGTAAAACCTATGCACAAAAGGCCACCCATAGGGGCAAGTCTTGTGACCCTTGGAGAGAGTTTGGTTGCTTTCAGGGTTTTTTTTATTGTGCAAGATTTTGATCCATTCCTGTTTTTTGTAGTTTGAGTTAAATATAGGCCCAGCCTCATTTTCATATAAGTAGTACATAAACACGTGTTCTTTGCAGTTCACTTTCAAAAATGAATTTTCAATCACTTGAATCATCCAAACTAGTTTTTACTTTCTTTATCTTTTTGTTTATGTATTTCATCTTTATTCAGCGAAGCGAGCGAAGCGAGCGGAGCTGACTCTCTAATGAGTTGCGATATATATATATATATTTCAGCGAAGCGAGCGAAGCGAGCGGAGCTGACTCTCTAATGAGTTCGCGATATATATATATATTTAGGTCTAGAAATTGTTTTTGTTCTTGCGTGGGCGTACGTGTGTACCCTTTCTCCTACGCGCTTGCGCGGGCCGGGTAACCTTCTTAGCAACATTTTGTTTTGTTTACCCGCTGTACGAAGTAGCGATGCCCAGTAGACAAAACGTTCCCTTTATCCTACGCGCTTGCGCGGGCCGGGTAACCTTCTTAGCAACATTTTGTTTTGTTTACCCGCCGTGCGAAGTAGCGATGCCCAGTAGATAAAACGTTAGAAACGCTCGGTCAAGAGCTTTGAGGGCGTTAGGAACTCCAGAAGAAGAAATAGTAAGGAGAGAGATAAGAAATGAAAAGGACAGGGCAAGGAGGAGGAGAGCTAAAACGAAACAGAAACAGGTAGCAAAGTAAAGAATCTTTCTTTTTGAAAAGCCATTAAATGTTCCTAATTTATTTATTAGACTATTCCTGAGGATTACTGTACCAATCAACTTTATACAGCTGTAGACTCAACTACTCTTGAAGACACTGAAAATGCAGCCACACCATCTGAACAAGAAGCTAATATCCCCACTACTTTTTGTACTGCAAGAGGAAGGAAAAGGCATCTATCAGAGGACATCCATTCTCATATACACCCAAAGCAGCAAAAAAACGTTGCAGAAAATATAACTCAAACAATTTCGATACCACAAAGCCTTTCAGCTTATCAGTAACGAATGCATGAGGTAAATATACAATAAAATATATACTTCAATAAGTTAATACGAGACATATTTTCGTTTAGGAAACCATTATGCAGAGAGCAACGTCTACAACTAATGTCACAAAAACAGCAAGTCACACATTTGTTTGAAAGTGATAGTGAAAGAGATCACAGGCTCCACTGTTTGTCCACTAACCAACTGTTGAGAACAGCAAATGATTCTTCATTACAAAATTCTTCTATAGATTAGAGCAGTTGTCAACTAACCAACAGCAGAGATTGGCTGATGAAACACCACTTCAACGGAAGACTAGATTGTCTCAAGTTAGGGGGAACAGGTCAAGACAACATCCCCAGGTTCCATTGCACCATATTATTCCAGCATTTGATGATCCTCAAGTTCACACAGCAATGCGTAATTTTCATGCTAAAATCTCATCGATTACTATCCCAGTCTGCATAACGTGTATGGAGAAGTTTCCAGGCACCAAAATGAAAGTTAAGTCATTGGAATGTTGTCGATGTAGCCTGGATAAACATATCCCTAAGCTCTATTCAGCTCAAAATAACATGCATCCTGGATACATTCCTCCACTTGCAGGTTAAATTTAATGTAAAACTATAAAAATTAACCTAACTCTATTATCAAACATGTAGTCTAAGATCAACATCCATTTAACATACTCTGCTCTCCCTCTGAATATGTTATAGTACCCAAACAAACTCATTTATTTTTTATTTTATTAAACCACAAAGTTTACATCAGCTATAACTGTAATGATGTATGACATTTTTAATTAAATAGCGGTATATTCTGTCTAAAACACCAGCCAATAACTTTGATGGTTAAACTTTATTTATACATAGCCTAAATTTTATAACCTTCATCATACAGTGGTATAGAATAGAAGCACCAATGAATCTATATGAAACAACAGACAGACATAACATTGACAACATCAAAATAAATAACTGTATCTACAGCTGCAATTACAGGGAACATGCATCGCTCGCTTCGCTATTTTGCGCTATTCGAGCGCACCACTAGTTAGGTCTAGAAATTGTTTTTGTTCTTGCGTGGGCGTACGTGTGCACCCTTTCTCCTACGCACTTGCGCGGGCCGGGTAACCTTCTTAGCAACATTTTGTTTTGTTTACCCGCCGTACGAAGTAGCGATGCCCAGTAGACAAAACGTTAGAAACGCTCGGTCAAGAGCTTTGAGGGCGTTAGAAACTCCTGAAGAAAAATTAGTAAGGAGAGCGATAAGAAATGAAAAAGACTGGGCAAGGAGGAGGAGAGCTAAAACGAAACAGAAGCAGGTAGCAAAGTAAAGAATCTGACAGTATTTTGTAGCCACACAAGCATGCATGGAATAGCTGCAATTTCAGGGAACATGCATCGCTCGCTTTGCTATTTTGTGCTATTAGAGCACATCACTAGTTTTTTGTTATTTTTTTTTTGTTAGGTCTAGGAATTGTTTTTGTTCTTGCGTGGGCGTACGTGTGCACTTTTTCTCCTACGCGCTTGCGCGGGCCGGGTAACCTTCTTAGCAACATTTTGTTTTGTTTACCCGCCGTACGAAGTAGCGATGCCCAGTAGACAAAACGTTAGAATCGCTCGGTCAAGAGCTTTGAGGGCGTTAGAAACTCCTGAAGAAAAATTAGTAAGGAGAGCGATAAGAAATGAAAAAGACAGGGCAAGGAGGAGGAGAGCTAAAACGAAACAGAAACAGGTAGCAAGTAAAGAATCTTTCTTTTTGAAAAGCCATTAAATGTTCCTAATTCATTTATTAGACTATTCCTGAGGATTACGGTACCAGGAGCCTTCATCATAGAAAAAAAGCTACCACTATTGTTTTTTTCACTTTGACAGTATTTTGTAGCCACACCAAGCATGCATGGAATAGCTGCAATTACAGGGAACATGCATCGCTCGCTTCGCTATTTTGTGCTATTAGAGCACATCACTAGTTATAATACTTGACATAACCAGTAAAAAAATTTGTCTTTTGTTATTTTGATAGATTGGTTAAAAGATCATTCTAAAGAAGCTTTTGAAAAACGTGCCTTAGGAACTCCAAGGCCTAGTATACAAGTTGAAGGTAAAGATTAACATTATACAATATTCAAATAATCCATCATTGCTGGAGCTTTATATACAAGCATATCCTGTTATTGTGTTGCTGCAGTAATTTTTGCTAATAAATCATGGTAACCTTTCCTTGAGGGTAATATTTGTAAGAGCTCTAGGAAATTTACGTAGTAATGGAATGAGCATATAAACAAGATTAAAATGAGCCTGTATTATAATAATTTAATTAGTCCTGGAGTCTGATTTGTCTCCAATAAATAACTAATGAATTAAATTTCATTTCCGTTGCAATACACAAAATTTTATTGATAATAATAAAGTAAGATATTTGAAGTTCTAATCGGTATTATTGCCAGGTGAAAGTTTATAAGCACATAGAAAATGTGTTTATACAATTGATGAGACTGAAAAAATTTCAATACAAAAATATTGGCCTCTTTAACAGTATATGAGCACTTCAAGTATTTATAACGCATCCCTTATTGATTTTTATATATAGATTTACCAGTTGACTCAGACGAAGAAGTATTCATGGTTCCTTCTGATCCTAGTCTAGACCCACAAACTGGTAAATAATTTGCATGCTTGGACAATATACTTTGCTTCTTGAAATCCCACAAAAAAAAACCACAATTAGTGCCAATTAGATGTAGCTAGATTTCACTACCCATAGGTATAGCGGAAACAGTTCAAAATTGTGGGGGCTCAACTATAAAATTAACTACAGACTAATTGAATAAATTAATGCTTGCTATTTTGCTACAAGTGAATAATATGTCGGATTTAGCTATTCTTTACCCAGTAAAAATAAAACAGTACTATCCTTTTGGAATAGCAAAGACCAATTTAAAGAATTTTTAGTAAAACCTTTCAATACATTGACTTTAATTGATATCTATCTGTATTGAAGGTAATGAAGAATTCTATTCAGATGATAGTTTTGGGTATGCGGCACCCATTACCAATTACAAACCTGTTCCAAGACTAAAAGAACCAGGTAGGCTTTAGAACAGGCCAAATGTGGTTGTTATTTAAATGCACAATACATTATTATATATTATGTGTAATAGTAAATTTTCTCAGTTCTATTAGCCACTATATGTTTAATTTAAACTTAACCCAACATTTTGACTTTATCCACTGGTAGAACTGTTAGAACTGTATTTTGCTATTTAAATTGGAGTTAATCTGTTGTAGGGAGGTTAAAACAATTTATCATGGAATACCGTAATTATTTGCTTATGTATAGTTCATCAAAGTTGCTACATCAAAAACATATGCACCAATAGTATATGCAACATCAGCAGGAATTAGTCATATTGTCTTCTTGCATTATGTATTTTCTTTATTCATGTACCCATAAGCAATATATGTCCATATGATTGTATTTTGCTATTTTATTTCAGATAATTGGGGGGAAATTGATCCTGATGACAGCCTTGAAGATGTTTATTTTGAGTCTGATCCACAGCCACCACTAGGTTATGCTAGTTTTGTTTTATTTTTTATTTATACTATACTAGATACCTTAACAATAGTATTTTTAGGTCTATGGCCCATGAGATAACTCACAATATCTTACAGTGTTATCTCACACACTGCATTGCACATGCTCATATTATGAGATGTGCCATACCAAAAGATATCTAGTATGGAACAATTCTTAGACTTTAATAAGTAGTAATAAGTGTTATATACATTCTATTTTGGACCTTTATCAAACATGAGCTTTAATATTCAGTATTTGGCCATGTATACAATAAAAATGTTGAATAAATGCTTCTATTTGACAGTCCTGCAAATTCAGGAATTGGCTTTGTACACCTCAGATATTATATAGTTACAGTTTCGGAAGCATATAACATGTTCATGTTATGATTATTAAGCTGTACTCTATTATGGAACCAAACATCTTTCAAATCTCTCTCAATGCTTTGCAAATACAACTTGTATATCAATTCAATAGTTCTATACATTTGAAATTTAATATAACAGGTTTTTTTCTGTGATTTCAGGTGAAAGCTCAGCGGATATGGATGCAATGTCATACTTGCGGTCAGAAGGGGACTACCTAGATTTGAGTTATCAAGGTAGGAATAATATTTTACCTTTATGACATTACAGTTATGGTTGTAGTGAAATTGATTTATTGAAATAGACAGTGTACATTATATACACTGCAACCCAATTAGGAGAACTCAGTTTGAATCAATTTTGTGATACAGGCTAGGAAGACCATACTTTTGTATTATGAAGTGCAACTAATTCAATAGCTCAAAAGCATGCAATTTTAAAGCAATGATAACAGAACAAAAGTTTCAGTTTATCTCTGGCTCCACCATGTATGCAAGCATGTTGCCAATACTCCGGATAAATTACATTACAGTCACATTTATTAATTATAATTATGCTATTTACTATAGTGTACTTCCTAAGTGGACTGTACTAATTAATATTAATACATACCTTGAATATTATTAATTTAGTTGCCAACTATATTATATATAGCAAAAAGATAAGCTTGAATCTCTATTGTAATGACTATTACTTATCACCATTTACAGATACCACGAGAACAACTATTAATGTTACATCATTTCTAATACATTATTGCTACTATTATAGTTGTGGTCGTGTGTGCATGTTTTAGTTGGTTGCAGGTTGTCAAGTGCCCACTCTTTGTTAGGCATTATTTTATGTTTAGCACCTGTTTTATGTTTAGCACCTGTTTTATGTTTAGCACCTGTTTTATGTTTAGCACCTGTTTTATGTTTAGTACCTGTTTTATGTTTAGCACCTGTTTTATGTTTAGCACCTGTTTCATGTTTAGCACCTGTTTTATGTTTAGCACCTGTTTCATGTTTAGTACCTGTTTTATGTTTAGTACCTGTTTTATGTTTAGCACCTGTTTCATGTTTAGCACCTGTTTTATGTTTAGCACCTGTTTTATGTTTAGCACCTGTTTCATGTTTAGTACCTGTTTTATGTTTAGTACCTGTTTTATGTTTAGCACCTGTTTTATGTTTAGTACCTGTTTTATGTTTAGCACCTGTTTTATGTTTAGCACCTGTTTCATGTTTAGCACCTGTTTTATGTTTAGCACCTGTTTCATGTTTAGTACCTGTTTTATGTTTAGTACCTGTTTTATGTTTAGCACCTGTTTCATGTTTAGCACCTGTTTTATGTTTAGCACCTGTTTTATGTTTAGCACCTGTTTCATGTTTAGTACCTGTTTTATGTTTAGTACCTGTTTTATGTTTAGCACCTGTTTTATGTTTAGTACCTGTTTTATGTTTAGCACCTGTTTCATGTTTAGCACCTGTTTTATGTTTAGCACCTGTTTTATGTTTAGCACCTGTTTCATGTTTAGTACCTGTTTTATGTTTAGTACCTGTTTTATGTTTAGCACCTGTTTCATGTTTAGCACCTGTTTTATGTTTAGCACCTGTTTCATGTTTAGCACCTGTTTAGTACACTGTTTTATGTTTATGCCTGTTTTATGTTTAGCACCTGTTTCATGTTTAGCACCTGTTTTATGTTTAGCACCTGTTTCATGTTTAGCACCTGTTTCATGTTTAGCACCTGTTTTATGTTTAGCACCTGTTTTCTTCCCCGACTTTTAGGGCTTCTTTATAAAGTACTCAGTGCATCCCATCAACATTCTGATTGGTTCTCAGCCTCAGATTTAGGCACTGTCAAAGCGCCCATTTTATATTAAGCACTTAATAAGCTGGCCAATTGATTTAGTTATGTAGTTTAAGTTATTAGTGATTTGGTGGATCTAAAAATAATTTGATTAATTGAACTGATTTCGTCAATGAATATTTGAAATGATTGATTGATGTATTGGCTGGAATATTACAATTTAGACATTTTAGAAATGCAAGATGAACTGAAGGTAGAAAATTCAAATGAAGATTTACAAAAAGGTAATGTGTTTCTGCAAAATTTATTACTGATATTTACACTTGGTAATCATTTACTCTAGACTCTTGGACTCTAGACATGGCAGACAAACAAGGTATGTTGGTTGTTAGATCAAATCATACATTCAGCTCTGCTTCATCACTTATGGTATTTAATCTTCACCAAGTATAAATCTAAAATAAATACCTACTGATATTGAGTATTTATTCCCTGCATATAATGAGGGATATTTGTAAAATGAAATGTTAATTCAGCGAAGCGAGCGAAGCGAGCGGAGCTGACTCTCTAGTGAGTTCGCGATATATATATATTTATACCATGGTTGCTGCGGTAACACCCATGGATTAAAAGTGATATTTTCCCGGTGATTTTTCCTGGGGCTATGATATTTTCCAGGTGAGGTGTCAAGCGAATTCTTCCGTGTTTCCGGCCCAAAATTAAAATTCAATTAAAATTCAATTGAAGCACTCCAGAAAGTTTACTTTAGCAAGTTTACTTTAGCAAGTTTACTTTAGCATTGTAGCTGCCAGCTGTTATCTCCAGATCTAACTCTACCTGGGCTGCTCAGCAGTAAGCAGTAAAGCAGCTAGCTGTGGTAAATTCCTGTGGTATGAGAGCAGCAGGAGAGTTATATGTGGTAGGGCTGGTCCCATATAGGTGGATATGAGAGAGTAGTAGTAGCAGCAACTATGGTATAAAACAGTTGTGCCATGGCAACATCAGGGCTATGGAATATCACCGCCCTTATCCCTGGGGCTTCGCCCTCAGGAACGGGACGGTTATATTCCATAACCCCTCCTTGGCCATGGCATAACTATTACATATTTGGGTCTAGAAATTTAGAAATTGTTTTTGTTCTCAGGTGGGTGTACATGTGTTAGATATATGTATGGACGTACGTATGTCATTTTGTACTTTGACCCTCGCATTTTTGTGTTAGTTCAGTTGTCGACCCCGTCCCAAATTGTACTAAACAGAATCCTCTCGTTTATCGAACAGTACCCGTATCACCCTAGAAATTGAATTGTTTACCGTTTTGAATTCTTTTGCGGGTGCAGTTCAAACTTGAAAACTTAAGGGACTTCCATTTCTATTCGAGTTAGTGGCGGTGGTAAGTCAATGCGCTCTTTGTCATGGTTATAAGCCGTGCGCAACAGTATTTACTTGAAAATACATTGTCCATACTACTGCGAAGGTAAGTCTGTGTAGGTGCATGTCCAGTTGTGTTAAAGCATTGTGTGTTACAACCACTACTTAGCTAAAGAATATCACAAAGAAAACTTTTGCAGAGAGTTGTTACTATGGCACTGAAATCCCTTTACCCTGTATGCGAAATTAAAAAACTGGACCTTTTTTCAGTAGCTTCAGTGTTAGAAGTCAAAATCATTCATATAAAAATAGTATAGTCTTTAGGCTCGCTCGCCATTCGTGCTCAAGCACATCACTAGTTTATTTAGATATATTATGTTTGGATGTATGCCTCGAGCCCGTCCCAAACTTCACTAAACAGAATGCTCTGGTTTAGCGACCATTACCCGTATCACCTTAGAAATTGAATTGTTTACAGCTTTGAATTGTTTTGCGGGTGCAGTTAAAACGCAAAAACCTTATGGGAGCTCCATTTCTATTCGAGTTAGTGGCGGTGGTAAGTTAATACGCTATTTGTCACAGTTATATAAGCCCTACTCAACAGCATTTACTTGAAAATTCATTGTCCACTAGACGAACCACGAAGGTAAGTCTTGCGTAGGTATGTTCAGTTGAGTGAAAGTATTGTGCGTTACAACTACTATATTAAGAATATCACAAAGAAATTTTTAAATAACGTGACTTGATTTTGTTGCTTCTTTTTCAATTCAAACAGTTGCGGGGAGTGTAACGCCAAATCTGGTCCTACCCAAAATCGGTCCCCCGGACTGAAATTGGCTGCTAAAAACTGTCCGGGACCCCAATTGGCTGCCGAATTCAGTCGGGGCGGACTAAATATGGCTGCCAGATGTGGTCCGCTTTGCCAAATTTAGTCCCACCTAACTCCAGAGGAAAAAAATCAATTGTGTGATTAACTGGAGGTGGTGAGTTATATCAGTATAGTTATATGTTTAGACTGCTCTTTCGTACTTCTTGTTGATGAGCTTACCTTTCAAATTCCCATTCTCATAAATACCTATAATAGTATATTCAATAAATTATAAGCTTCAAGACTTCATCATAGTGCATATGTTTGACTACCTTGAACAATGCAGCAGCTATATTATCAAAACATTTAAGGTTCATAGGAACTTCCTCAACAAAATTTGTGAAATAATCAGTTATAGTCGAGATGTATCTGTTTCCTTGATGTGATGCAGGAGAGATTGGGCCAATGAAGTCAAAACCAATGTGGATGGAGCTCTGGAGTAGATTGGCTTAATTTGCCATGGCACAGATCACAATTACTAACCTGGATATAAAAAATAACAACACTCTTTGTTATCAGTTGACCACACTCACTTTAGTATGAGTTTATTTATTTGCTTACCAATTTATTAACATCATTGACCATTCCCTGCCACATAAACCGCTCACTAACTCTTGATAAAGTCTTTTTCGTGCCTAAATGTCCAGAAGTGGGATCACTGTGGCATGATGCTAGAATTCAGATCTCTCATCCAAATCAGTAATGTAACGAACATAAGTTATGAAAGTCATTATGAAGTTTTCTCTTTTTTTAATCACAATTTTTAATAGTAACATTTAACTGGAACAGTAACATTTTTAACTAAAGCTTTTTTTTTTAATGTTCTGAATAGCCCTTGGTTAATCAGGTCTCAATAATTATAAACTTTAGATGATGTATTTTGGTGTGGAAAAACATATAGCTATGTATCCAACAAACATTCCTGTTAGAAACTCTGGAACCCAGTTATCTAAAAAGCTAGTACATCGCTATCTATTGCAAATTTATACAATTGTAAATATTCTTTGAAACTTGTAAATGCCTTCATGCATATCCAAACTGAAGCATCTCCCTTTTAATTCTCAGTCATCATCTAATAATGCTATTAGTGTGGTTTGGTTGAGAGATTCCAGTACTAAAAAGTATCTTAAATGCTTAGTTTTAGTTTTTTTCCTTGAAGATTTAGCTAATTTTTCTTCAGTATTATGAGTAGTTTTAGTTATAGCTATCAATTGACTGTAGTTGTTACCTCAAATTTTTAACAATAAGACACAGTAAAAAAAACAACAACAAAAGTACGTGTCAATATCAACCACAGGATTGGAATCCACCAAGACTCTATAATTCAATTTTTTACTTAATTCGAGCGGACCGAAATTAGCAGGGCGGACCTATTTTGGCTGCCAATTTCAGTCCGGCCGGACCTATTTGGCAGGGGACCAAATTTCGCGTGACAGGAGCAGTTACTATGGAATTGAAACCCTTCTACCGCATTAACTTAATTCAAAAACTCAACTTTATTTTAGTAGCTTGAGTGTTAGTTGTTAAAATCAATCAGTTAACAATAGTGCAGTTTAAGGCTCGCTGCCATTTGTGCTCAAGCACACCACTAGTGTTATAATATGCAAATAAAACTTCACCATTGTTATTTCATGGCCTTTCTCACATGTGGCCCTATTTTTTCCACTCTCTTTGTGTTACCATAAGGAATACTACAATCAATACATAATTATATACATATAATAAGTAATAGTTAAAGCATGAGCTCTTAGTTTCTAGTCGATTTATTGCACGACAGCCCGAGGGCCGTAGGCCCGAGGGCTGAGTGCGATAAATCTACTACAAACTAATGCGCATGCTTTAACTATTTTAAATACCGTTGCCACTCGCAGTTACCTTACAAACTGTCCTTTGTTTAGCTATGGCCGTGTCTAGTGACTATTTCAGTGAAGACATAGTAGGTTTTGTGAGCGCCTGAGTTCAACCCTGGGGCAGTTAAAATACACAGTTTGAGGCAAGTGTTATTGCACACTTGCCAAGTTATTACACCTGACAACAATATAGCAACGGTATTTAATAATAGTTTAAGTAATGAATATTTGCAATTGACTATTTCTTTACTAATTAATGTACTCCTTCACACTATGCATAAGATCAATCGAGTGATAATTCAAGTGCAGTTAATGCAGATTTTTGGACTAGCTTGTACAAAGATGAGGAAGATTCAAGCAACCAAGACGTAGGTATAGTTATGAGGCTACTATGCTATTTAACTCCTGTGGTTATAGTGAACACAATTATAGAAGATTATATTCTTTCAATGCTTCAGTCATTCTCAGCTAAAATAATTATTATAATAACATGTTCTCTTATTCTAACAGCCAATACTATGTTACTTAAAATGTAACCATGACAACAAGTTTCACAGAGCTTCCAGGATGCTGGATGTCTATGTTGTACGCAAATCACCCTTCAGGATAACAGTAAGCATACTGCAGTTATCTTGCTGTTTACATTATATCACCACAGAGAGTTCGACTTCGGTAAGAAGTCGAAATGTAGGGTTAACTTTTAATTAACATAATATTGGCTGCTAGAACAAGAAAATTTGCTACTCTTATTATCATGTTCTTGGATAATTAATTAGCTCACTGCTATAAGTCCATAATAGTGGCAAAATAAGATAAAGATTCTTTAATTTGTGGGAAGTGTATTACATTAACGATCACACACACTAAGTACACTGTTATAACTACAGACTTATCTTCTGTTTATACTACTTACATAATAAAGAAGTTGTACAAAATAATTCACGTTAAATTACTACTTATAAATTTCCCCTATACAATTATTTTGGTGTATTTTCTGTTGCTTTTTGCTTCTGCACATCAGCATGATCACTTGTTCATTTCAACATTAATATAAATAAATTTACTGGTTTTGTCTAAGCAGATGTGGCAAACAATGTTTATTAATACAAACTTGCAATCCACTATTTTAATTATATTCATAGGCTAATTGTTTTATTTTAATCAGGCATTTCAACTCGCACGGTCAAGCAACAAAGTAAAGGTATGTAGTAACTTGTGCTTGGACTCTATATTTCGTTATTGTAGTTATTGTAGAACATGTGTGTTAATGATGCTAGTAAATCTTGCCATTTGTCTTTGTTTATTTGTTCTTGTTTTTATCTGTTGTATTTATTATGAGTGACACTATTAGCTACACAAATAATATTTATCAAATGAAAATAAACAAGTAACTCGATTGTGAATAGTTAAATATAATTGTGTGCATTTTTTTTTTTTGCAGGTGAACTTCAAGCATCATATTCTCTGTACCAGTACATTATTAACATATTCTTGGTTGTTTCTATGATCTGAGATTACATTGTGTCAAATGATTTCAGTATTGTTAAAAAAAAAAAAAAAATTAGCTTGCTTACTTTTTGAAAATTACCTTAGGTTTGAGTAAGCCCTCTCGTGTCTTTATTCCATATAAATATGATACAGACTCACATTTTGAAACATGTTTATTTTAACACCTTCAAGAACAGTGAGATTTTCATATTTTTTTGTATTTTCAAACATAAAAATGTTCTCTGCAATATCAAAACAATTTGACATCATATATAGCTTTGCAACTTGAAACATAATACTGACTTTACAATTTAATGGTGGCTGAACCAAGTGGTAAATAAATGATATGGGAAACAGTTATTTATTTGCAGGATGTTGACAAAGGTGCAATATTAATTGTTTAAATGTGCCATCCACTTCTTGTATATAAAGAATTATTCATACCTGACTAATAGCTTACTGAATAAATTATAATTTATCAGAACTAGTATTATGAAGCACCAAAGGTGCGAACCCTCAGCTCTATTACAATATAAGGAAGGTTTGGCTTAATATAACACTTACCAGTGATAATTATGGGAGGATCAATAGTGTATGTTAGCTCTATAGACTTTGGTAACCCATTTAGTAAGGAAAATTTTCGCAGTAAAAAAATGACAGTTACGGTTGCAGTTACGTTTATTCCAGCAGTTGGGTAAAGGGTCTAGCCTCGAGATAATAAAGCAAAGCGCATTGAATTTCAGCAAGGGGAGTACCAAAGGGCACCCAAGTTGCAAATATTGGGCATTTCGGTAAGGAATCATACCCGTAGCCAGGGGGGGTTCGAGGGGTTCGGTCGAACCCCCCTTTAGAGTGACCAGAAGTAATATAACTTCTGGAATATAGTCATCTGTTCAATCATGCTGAACCTGAGCTTGAATTATCTGCTGTTTCTGGCCTAGTCTGAGTCCAAGTGACCTAATAAACATTCAGCTCTCCTTGGATACAAATTTCGCTCTCATATCGGCATGAGTAAAGCTTGCTACGTTACATCTATTCTTTATAAAGTGCGTGCGATTCGATATTAATAGCACCAAGCAACGGATTTTTTTTCAACAGATTAGAAAGGGAGCCGTCAGAAGGGTCTGAGAAAGTTAAACCTCAAATACACAGATAGTAAGTGCACTATCTAGTGTAGCTACACTGCAAATGATTAAAAAAAAACACACTGGCCTACTACTAGCGAGTGATAGCACGGGTAATCTGTTCTATTAAGAATCAGTAGCGCTCGCGTTGTTCGTGCTATTAATCTACAATAGCACGGTTACCCATGCTATCACACGCTAATAGCTTTATAAAACTGCACGAGACTACAGTAAGCTAAAGATCATTTACAGTGTGACTACTATGTATAGTGCAGTCACTATCTCTGTACTTGGGGATAAACTTTCTAATCTGTTGAAAAAAACTCTGTCTAATAGGGGTATAGCTTCTGCGCTAAAGAATGACGTCTCCAACTAAAAACTACAACTGTACATTTCCAAGGCTAGAGCTGCATGTTTGGGCACTTACTCTTACTTAAGCTACCGTGACATTTCACTTTGTCCAGTGCTATTTCACTCAATTTTTTACAAATACATTTTGAACGGGCAGTTCACACGCCGTACTATTAAATAACTTGTAGTACGAATAAGTAATAGTTAACGCATGAGCTCTTAGTTTCTAGTCGATTTATTGCACGACAGCCCGAGGGCCGTAGGCCCGAGGGCTGAGTGCGATAAATCTACTAGAAACTAATGCGCATGCTTTAACTATTTTAAATAACGTTGCCACTCGCAGTTACCTTACAAACAGTCCTTTGTTTAGCTATGGCCGTGTCTAGTGACTATTTCAGTGAAGACATAGTAGGTTTTGTGAGCGCCTGAGTTCAACCCTGGGGCAGTTAAAATACACAGTTTGAGGCAAGTGTTATTGCACACTTGCCAAGTTATTACACCTGACAACAATATAGCAACGGTATTTAAGGCGAATTAATGTTGCACCATAGATACACGAACAGAAGGGATTGGAAACGGCATAAATTCGCGATATAGACGCGTTACGGATGACATCATAACTAGTATTTTATACGCACGGGCACCGAGCACGTGCGATTAGAATCACAATGTCTACTGGCCTAGTTCGAAGTGCACTCTCTTTAGCAGTAGACAAGACACCAACTGCATCTTCTAGGAGCTCAAAACTGAAGAAATTTTCGCAAGAGATTCTTGAAAAGGTTTGCTCAGGGGATAGAGACATGGAAGTATTTGATAAGTTCAGTTTAGAACTGGTAACTTATCTAAGGTCAGCAATTAAATCTACAGGCGATAAATACTTGTCTAATGATGTCAAGAGACAGATGTTGTGGACTTTCTTCCACAGGAAAAGAATTGAAAGACAAGGGAAATTGAAATGTCTGTGGGAAGAATTAGTGGGGAAATTGGATATAATTATTGATGATCCCCTATTGGAACAATCCTTTCTTCAGGAACTATATGAAATGTTAATGAAAGAATATTTTGAAAGTATTTCTGTTGGTGGTGCCAGTAGGAACATAGTGGGGATAGACAGTATAACGCCTGAGGAACTTAATGTAATTCGCTACGCTTGTGGTTATGTAGCTCGCTCTCTGCTAAAGCGATATGAAACAAAGTGTGGTGATGTTTATGAACAGTATGTAACTTGTTTGGGTGATATGGCTGTTAAAGGAGAGAATGAAACTGATCTTTTGTCCTATACGAAAGAGTGGTTAGATTTGGTCAATAGAGGCGGTCTTTTCCCACTTAACGATGAAACGTTCCAGTTTTTTATTCATGTGGAACTATGTGTACGTACATTTCTACCTCAACATTTAGTAAAGACAGACAGTGACAAAGAGACTTTTAAGAGAAATGTACATGAGAAGATATTGCGTAACGAGGATGTTCAATTTCACTGGACACTGATTTCACAGTACATAGAATTGCCAGAGAATGCAGAAGTACTTTTAAATGAGATAATCCAATTATGGGTTACTGTAAGGGGTTTTTCTATAGCTGGCCATTGGATTGAAGTTTACAAGAATAAGGAGAAGACCAACACTAAAAAATCCAAAAGTTTAAGAAAGACATTGAAAAATTTGGAACAACCTGAACAGGTCGTTGAATAGACAACTTTCTCACCAGTTAGCTAATCATCTATCCATCAATATTTATTATTATATTACAGGGGTATATGACATGTAACGGGTGATCAAATGGGGTAAATGACGTGTAAAGTGGGGAGTGGGACAATATAAAAATAACTAATGATAATGATGATAACAGTGAACTTAAATAACATGCTCAGAGTTTTTAGAACGTTTACGTTTGGGGAGTGGGGTGACATCAATTTCTGGGTCATCTGGAAATAAACGCCGTTTACGGCTGCAATTGCCTCGAACCGGATCCAGAGCCATTGACTTCTGTATGCGAAGAGCTGCTGCATTATGCACACATTGCTGGATGCTTGGATTCTCATTTCGTCCACCCCGAGCCCTCTGTTGACCAAAATAATTCTCTGGATCCTGTGACACCCTTTCACTTAAGACGAAGAAGTCGCCATCTTCACTTTGTGAAAGCAAATACTTCGTCATTTCCACAAATGACATCACTACTAACTGACGTGTGTGTTTGTGTGTGTGTGTTTGTGTGTGTGTGTTTGTGTGTGTGTGTGTGTGTGTTTGTGTGTGTATATGTGCATTACTTAAAAATATTTCATAGTACACCTACCCGTCATTCTTCTAATGCCTGCTCGGGTTTCCCTGCTCAGCAGCATTTTGTTCTTCTGTACAGAAGACAAACCTTTATGGCCTTTGGCATACTCTTCCCAGTCATCAAGATATTTTAGGAACACTTCTGTCAGCCACTAAAAGCAACAAGATCCCTAGAAGACTGTCTAGTATACTATTGTATTTATACCTTGAATCGTGGGTCATCAGGGCTGGAATATGGTTTGAGGTCTGGCTTCTTCTTGAGAGCCCATTCCTTGAAGTTCCTAACATTCAAGCAATCAAAGAAGCGATCCATCATCAAGATAAATTTCTCTGTTTCTTTGGTTTCAGGGCTTCCAAAGAAAACGAATGCATCATGCACGCTCTTGCTCAAAACCTGGGTATTAATATAACAGTCATGTACATGTATCATGATAGTATAATACATAATAGTCACCTGTGCTGCAAGATCCACTCTCATCCTTGAGAATGAAGTGAGTTTAAGGTGTTCCTGTTTGAGCTTGGGCAATAGTGAAAGCCCACAAGAACTATCCCGGGTTCCTAAGATCTTTCCAAACAAATCCCAAAGCTGTTTCCATACAATGTGTTGCCCATTAATCTGTACCAAAATAACCAGCATTATATTCAACACATGCAACATTAATGCACATACCTTCATCAGCCGAGTGCCATTAAGTCCAGAATGAGACCAACAGTTCCTAATGGTCTTCATGAGGTGTGGTGGATCTGCTATAAAAAAAAAGGGAGCGCCCATCTGAGGAAAAAGGGTTGATTGTCTTGTAAAAAGGCTCGCCATGCATTCCAAAGAATTTCCTGTTTGAACTAGCTCCATCTGCCGTAAGACATAGAACCTTAAGATCACTACTTTCTAACCGACGGACTGCCTCCCACACAATTGGAAATATCTTGTCAGCTGTTGCTCCACAAGTAGCAAAGTGAGCATAAGGAAAATCAAGCTTGAACATGATCCCACGCACCATCACTACAAGAACCTGTTTTGCCACAGTTGGATGGTCACCTTCCTGCTCAAGTCGAACCAAATCATCGTTGATGTCACCGAGATGAGTAAACCCAACAATTTCACCAGAATACTTGTTAAAAACAAGCCCTTCTTTAACTTTCATTTCATCGATTAAAACTGCAACAAATTTTCTGGAATCTGGTAGGGATTGAAGACTTATTTCATCAAGAAGCTGCTTATTGACCTCATTTTGGAACCCTGTCTTGTTCTGAAAGTAATGCGTGTAGTCTCGTAAAGTTCTGTCCGATGGTAACTTAATGAAACCACTTGACCTAAGAGCATGATAAGATGCACTTGATAGTAGTTTGAGATTCAGACACCATTTTATTATAACAGGATGCCAGCGAACTTGTCTGGGATCAGAGATGGAAGCAGCCTTCAACTGCTCATCCCAAAAAAGCTTAGGAAAGCTTCCATCAGGGTATGCCTCTTTAACATTGTTCTTGTTGGAATTCATGATTGATATCAAATCAGATTGAAAATCAACATCGAGATGCTCTCCCTCTGTTTGAGTTAACTTCTTTACCCTTTCTTGTAAATGAAGAACGGTTTTCTCTGCATTGTGGACCCCATAGTTCCCAACCTCAGTGAACAATTGGTAGGGACATTTTCTTCATTTTTCTTATATGATAGGGACAAATTTAAGGTGCAATAGGGACATTGATAGGGACATTGCCTTAATATAAAAATTACCTTAATTGAACATAGTTTTTGACACCATTTAATTTATTTTTTGAATTTTAAACAATCAGCACAATGCACAATGAATATGAGTAACTAAGCTAATGTAACTGGACAAAAAAAGAATTGATATGATTATTAAGGTAAGTTTAATTGTAAGTTTAAGGTAAGTAAGTTTAATTGTTGATGGCTTGGCTTCTTTTAACTACTTTAGAAGTGGCTTTCTTGCAATCAAGCAATAAATCATTCGGCAGCTCAGTATCAATACAGCAGTCTTCACAATTCAATTTAATTGACATTAAGGCTGTGATAGTTGACTGGCTCAAATTAGAACGCTGGTCGGTATGTATTTTTCGTAACATAGAAAATCCTCGCTCTGCATCAGCATTGGAGGCTGGAATTGTCATGAGTCCTATCATTAGCTTGTACAGTAAAGGAAATCTTGGCTGACGATCTAGAGTCAGGGGCGGATCTAGGATTTTCCAAGGGGGGGCTCTTTTAATAATATAACTAATTTCAGGACGCGTTTCTATTTACTTCCTACAAGAGTATATTCATAGTTATGATTCATACATTAATTAACCCTCAGCGTGCATGCGCAAGAAGGTTATAGCAGTCGTCCTGTCAAGTTTGTCACGCTCTGATTTTGGAGATTACTGAAAATTAACAGTTGATTTAGGTATAAACTTGCTCTAGACTATGATTTAAGACCTTTTATTGAGCTACTTTTTTAATTTCCAGCTAATTGTTGAGAAAATGTGAAGCTTTCAGTTCCACGTAGGCAACGCCCCACGTGAGCAAATAATTTCTGCAGTCAGCGGTGTAGTTCACTTTATGCTCAGGGAAGTTTAAATTGAAATTTTACATAGAAAATGTATACAGGTGAGTGTTTCTGGCTAGTTTAGCTTCTTTTCTTATGAAGACAGCGTTTCCAGGTACCATTTTTCATTGGTCAAGCTATTTTGATGCCTCATTAAAAATAACTAACAGATTGCTTGTTCTTTTGGAAGGAGATTAGCTATAATTGTAATAGCTAGGTAGTGTTTAATAGCGCTGAGGGTTTGCGCCTTGGGTGCTTCATTTTATTAGCATTACTAGGGAATGAAAAAATGAACTATTAAAATGGCTTGAACAAATAAAATGAATGGATCAGTTCATCATAAAGAACATATTGTAAATGGCTTATTATAATGGCATTCTGTCCAGGAAATGAATGAATGAATTATGTAACAATAGGCTCAATAAAAATTATGAATAAAATACAAGTACAAAGCTATTTTGAGTTTAAAAATGTCAATGACATCATCCAAGTCAATTTTAATATTATAATAAATATTCATATGCCAGTGATGAAATCCTCTCTTGCCCCATAGACGTAAATAGGTTTTCAAATTCTTAAGCATGCTATTGGCTCTCATTTTCACATGCAGTTACTGGAATAGTGCAACCACAATCTGCAAAAAGACATGGGAAAAATCCTTATCACATGCATGTAGAGCAGTGCACAGTGTAGCTGGCCGCTTCACAGCATCAACCTGGCACCATTTTTGCCTCCACCTCCACACTTCAGAAGGAACTAAAGAAGAATTTGGTAAGTCATCAGCAAAGATGAAGATTCCATTATTGAAAGGTGGGAAGATGAACATGCATTATCAGTCATTAACTAGATAGGGACATGGACATTACAACGCACTGGCTTGTTGGGGCAAGAGAGGCCTGTGAAGATGACAAAACAGCTAGTGATGGACTAGGACCCAGGAATAAGTGTTGTATGCTGAGGTGATGATGGAAGATAGTGAACTTTGAGAGGGAGAATGAGCTGTTGGGGATGATAAATCGAGATTACTGACAAGGATG
>WLWD01003712.1_pt1 | contig 32872 bp, 17 predicted proteins | sample 6712731 | NCBI WGS metagenome assembly WLWD01 (sample SAMN12718690, study PRJNA576275) | sponge metagenome | isolation source: marine sponge | host: Mycale hentscheli | place: New Zealand: South Island, Marlborough, Capsize Point | collected 2014-11-01
TATATATGGCCATACAAAATTATTTATTAGTTTCTCAAGCACCGCCAGCTTCAATTTTTTAAAAATTGCATTTTAATTGTATTAATATTAACAATCTTGTGGTTTTGTAATAGTCTACTATGCATGGAAATAGGTGCACAAGCTGTGTTCACAGTGAATCTAGCCAGCCGCTGAAAGTGCTCGGTGGGTGGTGATAGCTATGTTAGTATCAATTCTGATCTTGCCGCAGTATTTCAACGAAACTAGTGTGCCAGAGAGTGGCAGTAGTTGACACAGGCCTTTTGGGTGGAGAAGTGCGTTAGTGACCATGCCAAAAAACAAAAACAAAACAAACAAAAAACAACTTCCAGCTTACTTTTGTGATAATAGCCTGAGAAATTAATTAATAACTTTGCATGGCCTACCATATACCTTATTTTTAATTGTCCACCCTAAAGGTATCTTGCACAATAAAAAATATCCCTAATTGTGTTATCCCTGAAGTCTCACTTCGCTCACTCACAAAAAAATAAATAAATAAAAATTTAAAAAATCTGGTATAGGAAGCAACATTGGTTTGAACTTTGCCTTAGGCATCAACCCTATATAGGTGAGAAAATTTAATATATACAAATTGTAGTGACAAGGACATTGTTTGAGCCCAAGGATTCCTAAATATTGCCAATTCACAATATCCCAATCTAACAACTTTTAAATTGTCCCTAGCTAATATTCAACTGTTTGTAACCTACACAATGTACTCACTAATATTCTTGGTAGCACTACAGTAATTTACACAGCTTTTGTACTAATGTCCAGATATTGCTATTGAAGTTTTTGATAAGTGCCGCAAGAATCGATCAGTTCTTCCAATCATGTCAGTACAACATTTCCATAAACTTAACGTGTCATAATATATATTCAGTTCACACATTCGTAAACTAGTCACATAATTAATTATTCATGAATCTAATTATTATTATATTTAATTTAGTACATGCGTTTGTATATAACAAATTAAAAATTATAAGAGACACACAAAAAATGTTTTGCAGTAGCATTGATTAAAATGGTTTTCAAAACTACATAAAAAAATCATGAATTTACTGATCTAATAAATACACATACACACCAAAACAGACGGACAGACAAACAAGAAGAACATGGAAGTAGTAAGAGCACAAATCATCTGCCTAAACTCCAGCATGTCACCTGCTACATAATAATATAGTATAACAAAAGGTAACAGAACATACTATACATTTAATATAAATATAATGTACTGTAAGGTAACAAAACAATATAAATGTTGATCTTAGTTAACTTAAAACTCCTTAGTTTTGGAATATTTTACTTCTGGTAAGAATAACTAAAAATAAGCTGTAGAGAACATGAAAAAACTAAAACAAAATATTTCAGAAAACACTAATTTTGATTAAAACTAAAACTAAACAATGATTTCATAGAAATAACTATTTTTGAATTAGTTTGGATTAACAAGTTCAATTATTGATGAATTCGAGAAGAAACACACAAGTTTACTAAAACTAAGTCAATTGACGTAAAACTAACCAACTTTCACATGATATTGAAGTAATACCAAAAAACTAACTAAAACTTTAAGATCTGTTTTTAGTATGAATAACTAAACTAAATACGTCTGGAATCTCTAAACCAAAAACAACACTGGGTGCTCCCCTTCAATTCAAAAGTAAATAAGGACTTCGTTAGTGAGGAGATAAAAAGAGAAAAATTTCCTATTATTATAATTATTTCAGCCGAGAATGACTGAATCATTAAGAGATAAAAACTATGCAACATTAGAAACTCCAGTCTTGAAACTTATAGACACAAAACAATTACTAATCCAAGAAATTTAGAACTGAAGAAGAAATGGCAATTAAATATACAGATAAATTAGATGATGACTGGGGATAATGATGGAGGTAAAATACACAAGAATTAACTGTGACTGAGATACGGAGGTAAATGATCTACGTAGAGACCATTATTACGGAGGTAAATGAGCTACGTAGAGACCAATACAGGTAATGGTTGCACTGTTTTAATTACGGAGGTAAATGAGCTACGTAGAGACCAATACAGGTAATGGTTGCATTGTTTTAATTACGGAGGCTAATGAGCTACGTAGAGACCAATACAGGTAATGGTTGCACTGTTTTAATTACGGAGGTAAATGAGCTACGTAGAGACCAATACAGGTAATGGTTGCATTGTTTTAATTACGGAGGCTAATGAGCTACGTAGAGACCAATACAGGTAATGGTTGCACTGTTTTAATTACGGAGGTAAATGAGCTACGTAGAGACCAATACAGGTAATGGTTGCATTGTTTTAATTATTACTTTGAAGTACAGCCACATTAGGCTCTAAAGAATTACTTTTTAGGGATTCCACAGATACTGAACAAAAGAAGGTTTAATTCTTATTATTCCATACATAGCACGATTGAGTGAGAGCATTCAGAGTGTGTAGAGGTGTGGACATAAAACAGCATTTGGGACAACTAATTAAGCAACCATAGTAATGTAAACTTCATCCTTACCCATTGTGCTACGCTTCATTTTGCGAGCAGATATCACGAGGTCTACAACGTTACAAAAAAAAAATTAATTGCATTCCAGAGATTCACGAAACCGAGCAAAAGTTACCAGACGTTCTCTGAGAAAGGCTAATAACGTGACTAGTTCATAAGTCCACCATCACTGACATCAAGATGTTGACAACTTTTGCTTCCACAATGGATGGCACTTTTGGGCCCATAATGTACATAGCTAGCAGCAAGAATTGTTTTTTTTTTCATTGTTTAGAACTTTATTTGATTATATGTGACCGGCTATGAGAAAATAGACCGTTGTGACAATAAATTAAAATCGAGTAAACGTGCAGTAAAGTCAATTTACCACAATTTTTTTCAAAAAAAAAGTTTTTTTTTTCTCCCTGAAACCTTTACTATCAAACTGCCCCATGTTAAATTTTTGGCTGATTTGGGAAAAAGCTTCTTCGGAAAAAAAAGGGTTTTAGTTATGGCGGTCTATTCGAATTGCACCAGCTGCATTTGGAGAATGCGGGTCACCGTTTTTTATCACGATACTAATGGAAGCTTAAGTGAAAAATGGCTGAAGGAATAATAGCTTATAGCAAAAACTCTAGCTTACCAAGTATGACTAGCAGCTAAAGCCTAAAAGCTTACCAACTTTTTTCACAAAGTCTTGGACGAGCAGTAAGCCATAACTCCGCACAAAAACTCAGGCCGTGAGGTTGAACTTTCCCAGGAAATTTTATTAACATTACGTAATTCTTTCGTAATAGCATAAGGGTCCGTGCACAGAAATCGCTCGTAAGACTTTAAACGTGATTTTCTCTTGAGTTTAATTTTTATGATGGAGCTAACCGCGTGGTTTTCTGAGTGCTTATATAGCCTGCGGAGACGCTACAAGCTAGCCAGTCACATATGACAATTTTACGAATACCCTAATCCTTAAAGTTCTATATCGACACTCCACTGTAAAAGGTGAAACAACCAGAAGGCTTGAACAAAGAGTGACAGAATATCAGGAGGGTTGCAAGAAAGGTGGTGAGAAGGTTTCAGCCATTACTGAATATGGTTGGTAGCAGTATCACTCCATTAAATAGGAAGAGGTACAAGTTATAGACTGAGCAAATAAGAAAAGTGAATTAAAGATCAATGAAGCTCTACACACACACATGACACCAGAAAATAACAAGTTTAACAGAGACATACATTTAGAGCTTCCTAGATGAAATTATATTCAAAATGCTGATTCTGGCGTGACTTGAAAAGATATGGCAAGTCTTACTACACATGCATGGCAATCAAATTCTCCATCCTCTCACTAAATGCCCACACACACCATCCAACAGATGCTGACCGTCTATGCTGCATGCAAATCAGGATACATTAAACAGTAAGCGTGCTATGGTGTTTTTTTTTATAAATCACTAGGTACTAGTACTAAAGATATCTAGGGTAGAATAATTTTCAGGTATTGGCAAGCTCATAACCCATGTAGTTATAGCAACCAGCCACTTTTCCAGATTTTTACAGCTACTTTCCTCTGTTGTAGCCTACCCAACCCAGTTAGAGCAGCTGCTAAAATAATAGCTGGAGGGTTGGGGAACCCCATGCCCACCCAAATATTCATAATAATTGGATTTTGGTTGCTAGGGGTTACTAACTTTTTTCTTGGTGTTTGTAGAACCCCAACTAATGGTGCATCCTAAAGAGTACTGCTAATGGACTAACTAAATAAAAAGAACAGGCCTTCGGAGCCTGTTTCGTTCAAGTTACGAGCTCCTCAGCCTCAAGTATAATATCCATAACTTCTCCCGAGGGTGCCGTCGCTGACGAGCCCATTATTCATCTACTGCTACATTTGTTGATGATCTTCAAAACCTTCGTTGTACTTTTTCTCAATTCTGCTTTGTTTCGTCTAGTTGATTGTGCTCATTTGGTCCTCGCAGCAGCACGCCCGAATTTTTTTCTTTCAAAAAAATTGCAACGAACATTTTGTAGCTAAGGTCATAGTCAGCCTGTGTATGAAGTTTGGAGTCATTTCTACCCTTAGTTTCTGTGAAGTAACACAAAATAGACTCCAGAACTAAAATTAGTCCACGCGATCTTTTGGCAGAGACTTGATTGCATTCAAACCACACCCACAACAGATTCAATTGATTTCCGCTGCAAAGTGAGTTCCAGGTGCTCTCTAACTTTCAGGCGCCTAGCGGTTAGCAAACCGGTTTCTGGCCTCCTCTCCCTCGCGATGATAAGCCCTACTGAAACGAGTGTGAGGAGATTATTGTAGTCTTGTTAATAGTGTTTTTCTCGGCATGGTCAGGTAAGGGAAGGCTTTTAGCAAGCTAGCTAGATGCATATTCAGTGTGTGTATGTACCTATAATAGGTTAGTGAACCATTTTTGCTGCTGGAAAACTCTACAGTTTCAGTTTATGTACAGTTTTTCTGTAGGGCGGTATCACCGCAATTTGTTGAATCGACTGTATGATATTGCGGCACAACGGTGTGGTTATTGGTGCTCCCGGGAGCATACCGTCATGTCATCACGCGAGATAATTTGCTCTCTCGTTTAATCCATTTGTTGTAAAATTGCTGCACATGATAGAGTTGCACTGATAATCTATCGGTCTATCATTTATCGGCCCACTATTTCAATATCGGTATCGGTCGTCAACACTACCCGCCGTACCGATATAATTAACCGATAGAAAAAAATTCGTACTCGCCGCATGGACACTGAACGAATGAGTTCTACTTGCTCTTAAACAGTGTAAAGACAAAGAAACTTAACCATGATGTTTAAATGAGGTCACCAATTTGGCACTACTTTGTTCCTGGCTGAAGACTCCAGACTAGTAACCTGCAAGGTATATGGAGAACAAGTTTCAAGAGAGGGAGCTAATACTAAAACTTTTAACACTACTAACCTGGTCTACCATTTAAAGAAGCACAAGAAAGAGTTTGGATGCCTATAGTGCCAGTGCTTCAAAAGGAAAGCACCCCCTGCTACTGTATTACTAAGTAGCCCCTGAAAAAGCAGAACTACTTTTTATAAAAAATAATATAGACCTAAAATAACACTATTATTAATTAATGTAATCATTAGATCTTGTAATCCAACAATAATTTTTGTACCGTTATATTTCTAATTATGTAAAAATTCAATTTTCAAAATTCAGTGAATATATCTATCTGTTATCGGTATCAGCCTTGATTCTAGATACAATATCGGTTATTGGTATACCGGTTAAAATCTTCTATCGGTGCAACTCTACATGTTAGTATATATTTCACCCAAACTCTAATGTTTCCTCCCCTTCCCAGCGAAAATTTCTGAGAAATAAAGTAATTGGCGAGCGAGCGAGACACTATTAGGGGTGAACAATTGAAAATCGGGTATATGTTATATATATATGTATATTTGGTACGTATGCCCCTTAAACGCATGCGCGGGTTCCCTTTTTTCTCCCCAAAATGCCACTTTTTAGACTAGCCCTTAGCTTGTTCTGGTACTACAGGATCAAGTAAGGCTAACTTCAACTATTGACTTAAAATTGTACGATAATTCGAAGAATTACTCTTTTTTTCGGGTCCCAAATGGCTGCGTAAGTGGTTACTATGGTATTGAAACCCTTTACCGGACGTAGCTTTTTTATACTCGGCCGTTTCTTAGTAGCGGAGTGATTTTTGTCGGGATCTACTGGTCATATGGACAACTGTCAGAATTGCTTAAAAGTTACTGTTCATTCAAGTAAGAATGTAATTTCTTATTTGTTAGATAAAAGTAATAGTCAACAGCTGTATATTCGTACTTTAGATATAAAACAGGTTATTTTCAAGATCTACTGGTACTTCACTTAGCAAGATCAGCTAAATTAGTACTGCAGAAGTTACCATTACTCCAGCAATTTGAGGTACTTGTAGTAGTTAGCTACAATAAATTCTTAATGGGTTATATACTTGTAATTTTAAAATGGGATACAGTGGTCCCTCTCTTGAGAGACCCCTCTGACCAACGACCACTCCATTTAAAAGACCAGTTTTACCTGCACCGACAGCGTCTGCAATCTTTCTCACCTCTGTCCAGCGACCACCCCGCTAACGTGACCAACGACCGGTGTAGAGGCTTAAATTAGCGACCATTTGCTGACATCAGCAATTTTTCTGACCTTCTGCGCAAACACAAGTACTGTAGACCCTCGCATATCGGGCCTCAATTGTAGCAGTCCAACTGCTGTCTTTATCTCTGTAGTTACAATTGGCTGAGCTTAGCTCCAGAGACCAGAGCAGCAACTTTAACTGAATTATAGGCTATTATATATGACAAATGCTTGCTGTGGTAAAAAATGGAAGAACTTTTAGGTCTGCTTCATAACTAGCCAGAATAACTGATCCACCAGGTCATCTAATTCATCACTCTGTTTCTTGCACTAAGCGAGTGACAGCAGGAGAGTACTCCCACATCAGCACTTGCTATGATATTGAAACTCTTTATTAGACCTATTTTGGAATACATGGCCATTATTGTTTGTTTGTCTTTTCAGAATCTGAGTGCTTATGTCAAGTGGTCAGTCTTTTATTATTTTATTATTTTTTTTTATCTGAGTGCTTGTTATGAGAGCCACTGGTAATACTAAATACCAGAAGTTACTATTTCTTGGTAAAACTGAGATTACTCATCTTGTATGTTATCAACATATTTTTTTGTAGCTGAGTCGTTGCCAATAATTACTAACAATTCATATAATAAGAACTAAGCTATAATTAATTATACAATACTGTAGTTTTCTGCAACCTAACTAGGCAGGCTCTCTCGCCATTTGTGCTCAAGCACACCACTACTTTATATATATATTTGGACGTACGTATGTCATTTTGTACTTTGACCCTCTCGTATTTTCGAAGTAGCTCAGTGTTCCACCCCATCCCAAACATCACTAAACAGTATCCTCCGGTTTAACGATCATTACCCGTATCATCCTAGAAATTGAATTGTTTACAGCTTTGAATTTTTTTTGCGGGTGCACTTTAAACTAAAAAACTTACTGGAGTTCCATTTCTATTCGAGTTAGTGGCAGTGGTAAGTTAATACGCTATTTGTCATAGTTATAAGCCCTACGCAACAGTATTTACTTGAAAATTCATTGTCCACTAGACTTACCACGAAGGTAAGTCTTGCATAAGTATGTTCAGTTATGTCAAAGTATTGTGCGTTACAACAATTACTAAAAATATCCCAAAGAAAAAAGTTTAAAGAACGTGACATGTTTTTTGTTTCAATTCAAACAGTTTCGGGGAGTGGTTACTATGGCATTGAATGACTTTACTGTATAGCTAATACGTAATTCAAAACTCGGGACTTTTTTTAGTAGCTTGAATGTTAGAAGTTAAAACCAAACGTTTAACAGTGGTGTAGTATTAGGCTCTCTCGCCATTTGTGCTCAAGCATACCACTAGTATATATATATTTATTCCACCCTAGATATCTTCACAAAGATATCTTTAGGTACATGACCCTTGAAATAACTCAAGATATTTCATGCTGTTATTTCAAGCTGTACTGCAGCAAGCTCATTGCCCTTGTCGGTATCCTTGTAGTTATAGCAACCAGGCCAAACTTTTCAATTTTCTAGGTTTTTACAGCTACCTTCCTCGGGTGTACCCTGCTCAGCAGGGTTAGAGTGCAGCTGCTAAAATGTAGGCTGGGGGTACGGTGTGGGTAGCCCCTACCACCAACTTTACCTGTAAGTTTACCTTTCCCCTAGTACTAACTACAGTAGTAAAGATATCTAGTGTGGAATAAACCACTTATTATACTTGTCAGAGTGATTTGGCAAGATATTTCACTCTCAGGCTTTATTTTCACTCACCTCTGGCTCGTGAAAATAAATTAGCCTGCTCATGAAATATTTCACCATATCACACTCTGACTCATAATATATATATAACAAGTGAATAATACTAGTTAAGTGTGAGGTATAACTGTTGGAGGGACTGGTGATCATGAACACCTAACCCTACATTGAAGTGCTAAAAGATAATGCCAAAGAGTTTGTTTTTTGTTGTTGTTGTTATTTTTGCTAAAACGGTAAACATAAGTTCCTGGATAGTGTTTATTGTTTCACAGTTCATGAAGTGAAGTCCCAAAATAAGTGTAGTTGGGAACTCCATAAGTAGTCAAAACTTCCTCAGCTAGCTACTTTCAGTATAGAAAAATAGCTGATTGGAACAATCAGCAACCATACACACACACACACACACACACACACACACACACACACACACACAGAGAGAGAGATAGAGATAAGAATAACCGCAAAACAAATCCAGTGAGTCGGTGAGTGGTGTGCTGTGGCGAAAATGGCAGGCGAGCTAGCCAATCTAGGTATTAAATCTGAGCTGAATTGATTACCATAAGTAACTATCACCTCTAGTTTTTTTCTAGCCAAAGTGTTGTACAGGGAGTCAAATTTAACAGCATATTGAAGTGAATTTCACCTGAATTAAAAAAGTAATGCAGTAGACTAACTAGGCCCTCTATAGTTATTAGTGGTAATAGCTGAAGTAGTCTAACTGTCGTTGTTGGAGGCCAATAGAAAAGTAGTGCAGCCTAATACAGTGGCACCTAGTGACTATACATTGTAGGTTGACACATAACGACTACAATCTCACACCATACAGCACAATGACTGAACATTTTGCATGCAGCAGAAAATAGTAAAACCAAAGTCACAGCCCTGTTAAAAACAAGCAAGCAAGCATTGAAAAACAAACAAACTAACAAACTAAAACAAAGAAACAAACCGTATACTCACATCTGACGCCACTCTCAATTAGTATCCTCCTCACTTGCCTATGATACTGGGTAATAAGATCGTTTCAAGCACATGCAAGTGGAGTAGTTAAATCAGATAAATCTAAGGTGACAGTATAAAATGGAAAGTATACAGTCCAGTGAATACGATGAATGGTTTTAAACTATAAAGCTAAAGGAAACGGGTAGAACAAAGTTACATTGATGCTGTTTTCTTTTGTTTAGTTTTGAATTAAAGGGAACCGGCCACCACACAATAAGTGACATGCTAAAACTTTATAAATGAAGCACCAAAGGTGCGAACTATCAGCGCTAACTAGATATTACTAAGTCATCTGAGACCAAAAGAATAATTTGTCGGCTATTCCATTCAGGTTGAGCAATGAAAATGATAGATGTAAACGCTGTCTTTATAAGAGAAGAAGCTAAACAGGTCAGACACACTCATCAGTATATATTTTCAATGCAAAACCCCACTTCCAGCACTCGGCTAACTTCCGAGCAAAAAGCAAAACTACAGTGGGCAGCAAGAAATTATTTGCTCACGTGATGACGACATGATGATAGGGGATGTTACCCACAAAAGCTAGTACCTATGCAAAGTTGATGGCTTTGCGTTTTCTCTAAAATCAGCCTGCAATTAAAATAAGTAGCACAATAAAAGGTCTTAATTCGTCATTCTTAGTAAGTTCACACCTAAATAATGGGTTAAGTGCCAGTGATCTCCAAAATCAGAATGTGACAGACAAACAGATAGAACGACTACTGTAACCCTCTCATGCATGTGCACTGAGGTGAGGGTTAATAACCAATAATCAGATTCAACATGTTAAAACTGAGCGTTGGGCTTGCTCTGTTCACTCATCAACAACATGACAGAAACTATTTAACACTTGAAAAATGTTGACTCTTCAATGCCAATAACACATGTCAGTAACAATTTCTATACATGCTATTAATAAACTACATACTTCAATGCACAACAAGATCCAATAATATAGTGGATATGTCTATGTCCCCTTCCCCATGCATAAAACATCTACACATACCTCAGTTCTTAGGCATGTTGTCATAAACAGGATCAGACTCATCTGCAGACTTCGCTCTAGTTGGATAAGTCATGTTCCCATAGGTACTACCCACACCGTCACCCTATACACGCACACATACACATACACACACATGATATACAACTGCATCAAACACTAGATCTGTGAAAACAATCCTGCAGAGAACATACAGCCACAAATCACTGTGTATATAAAGATTTGTATGGAACAAGAACTTCCAACTTAATTGAGAGAGTAAGGTGTAAATCCCAATCCTACCTGCACTACACTGATTCAGAGAGCAGGGGTATAAATCCCACTCCTACCTGTACTACACTGGTACAGAGAGCAGGGATTTAAATCCCACTCCTACCTGCACTACACTGATACAGAGAGCAGGGATTTAAATCCCACTCCTACCTGCACTACACTGATACAGAGAGCAGGGATTTAAATCCCACTCCTACCTGCACTACACTGATACAGAGAGCAGGGATTTAAATCCCACTCCTACCTGCACTACACTGATACAGAGAGCAGGGGTATAAATCCCACTCCTACCTGTACTACACTGATACAGAGAGCAGGGATTTAAATCCCACTCCTACCTGTACTACACTGATACAGAAAGCAGGGGTATAAATCCCACTCCTACCTGTACTACACTGATACAGAGAGCAGGGATTTAAATCCCACTCCTACCTGCACTACACTGATACAGAGAGCAGGGATTTAAATCCCACTCCTACCTGCACTACACTGATACAGAGAGCAGGGATTTAAATCCCACTCCTACCTGTACTACACTGATACACAGAGCAGGGATTTAAATCCCACTCCTACCTGCACTACACTGGTACAGAGAGCAGGGGTATAAATCCTACTCGTACCTGTCCTACTGATACAGAGGGCAACTTGCCAACTTGCCAATCTGCCCCAACCAAATGACAACTCACAGAAGCACGTTATTATACTAATTGTTCCCTAGAGCAGGTCAAAAGACAGCAGGAAGTACATTACGAAGCTTAGTGGCAGTAATTAGGTGAGAAACACATAGAATGCTCAATAGTAAAGTCTTGGGAGTGACAGACAGAGAGTTTAAACACCACAGCAGAGTTGCTGCAGCAGGAATTCAGCACAATTTGCAAGTGACCTAACCTAGATAGATATCTTAATCCACAGTCAAACATTCATTTTCTATGAGTAACCAATTAAAAAATAAAAAAGTATCTTCCTTTGTAAGTAGAAGTGTGGAGTACTCGTATTTTTGATACAATAGAAGTCGAAGCCATACTGTTGTTTAGAGTGTGTATACATATATGTGACCGTCTACAGGAAAACCGGGCACAACGCGGCATGCGTAAATATCGAGAAAAGAACGATCGATTTCTTAAAAATGTATTGTTTCAAGCCGACAGAAGGGAACGGTTAGGTCTATTATAGTGGGAACGACTTAAGCTACGACGATAAAACTTGGAGAGCTCAATATCTGGACGCCGACAACTCTGTAAGTGCAAAAAAAATTTTTCGAAGGGTACCGCGTTGTGCCCAGTTTTGCTGTAGACGGTCACACATACAGTAGAAGACAAAAACAAGTTTCGAATTCCGTTCCGTAGAACGGCTGTCGCACGATTAAAAACGGGATAAAAAACGGTACACTGTTTGTTAAAAAACGGCCGTTCCGTTCGACCGCGTTACTGTTTTAATCTTTCTCGTTCACCATATTATGTCTTGCTCAAAGAGATATAAAAAATCGTTTATCCAATAAAACGTTCCGATTTTTTGTTTACAGGTTCCTGAGGCGGAGCTTTACGAGTTTAAAAAATTGAAGCCGTTATATTTGAAGTTGTCTCGCGGAGAATTGTTAGTTTGACCACCGCACAGTACCGACGTTTTCTCGATGTTAGGGCCTCTTCGGACCTAGATTTTTTACTGCTGGAGGTCCATCGGTAGCTAACAGAAGATCTACAAAGTGCAGACCTCGTTATAGCTCTGCCCATCGGAATTTCAGTCTACAGCTTTATTGAAGCAAGTTAAAATTTTGTACGATCTTTTTTGCACTATCCCCGTAGCATTTAATGGTCGATACAAGGCCAGAGCTTGTTGATATAGCTATGGAAGAGTTTCTAGCTAGAAAATATCTGTGAATCAACAGAAAAGCTTAACCGTTTTAATAAATGGTGTCGGCGTTGTGTCCAAACGGTACGGAACGCAACAATAAAAACTACGGTAAAAAAAACTACCGTTTTACGGCCGTACTACAGAACGGAATTCGAAACCTTTTTTTGTCTCCTACTGTACATATATACACAGTGGAACGTTGATCATCTGAACATCAATAAACTGAAACGTCAATTAACCAAACAAGAAAGACTGCTACTTAAATCAACATTTAATCATCAGTAATCTCCAAAAATCAAAGTGTGCCGGACAGACAGGACAACTACTATAACCCTCTCATGCATGCACGCTGACAGTTAAGAAAAATTAGCTGCTACAGTATGTAAGCACTGATAGTTGAAAGCAGAGGGCAGAAAAAAGAGTATCCAAATAATTCCAAATTGCCACCATTACATTTAAAAACAAAATGGAAGAGGTAAAACCAAAACTAAAATGAAAACAAGTTACGACAATCATATGTACATGTTAAATGTACCAGTAGCCTAAGGTGCTACACAAACAAACATGTTTACTAACTGAAGCTATGTTAAAAGATGGAGCTTAACAGTGGCTATACCACTATGGTATACATTAATTCAGCTGCAGTTTGCTGCCAAAAAAAGAGAGAGAGACACAAACAATTTTATTCTTGCATATCAGACAGTTCTGTATCCTTGATAGGCCTGGCGGCTTAGAAAGCTTTGCCTGTAGGACACTCATATTACACATAACATGCAGGGGAAAAGTGAAAGAACACTGATGTCCATCACTGCCATCTTTTCTCCTAGGGTATTCCTTAGAGTGTCTACCTATTTAGTGGGTGTGTTCTGTGGTCTTATTGCCTCACTAATTAGTTGTGTGTGTGTGTGTGTGTATGCACAAGCATGTATAACCTTTTTAGTTGGGATAATTAGATTAAGTGCAGTAGTAATCCCTCACAAAACTTTGAGGTAAATTATGAGATTAGTAATTAATTAATTATCCCATTTGAATTGTATTCACCTTTCGTTAGCAATAGAATGAATTTGATTGTCTGGTGTGGCCGCACATAGCAACGTGCACCGCCTGTAGATCCGGACATTAATTTTTTATTCCCCGCCAATACCCCACCATTCGATAATACGTGAGCAGAAACAATCACGCAGTAGTAGCAGAAGTATACTTTGCGAACTTGTGGTGTTTTAGTTTAGCTTCTTGTTGTCTCGTAGCTGTTTACAGCAACTCTCCATGCATAGTCTGAAGTCACGTGGCAAGGTGCACCAGGCTGTCTCTCCTCCCGTAGCCGTTCTCTAGGCTCTGCGCACCTGAACTCAAGCGGATGGATCCAGCAGGCTTGATTTCTGAAGAGCAAAGACTTCCCAAGCTGCGCAGACCTAATACCTTCACCTCGGACTATCTCCAAGAAATTGCTCTCTCTTCTGACCTTCTTGTTATTGTTATATTTATGTATATTTACTCTTGATATAGGCAGGCTCTTTTTAGAACCAATAAAACCAATTGAAAAAAAAAAATGCTCGCGTACAAGACATGGGGGCGGAGTTATTTCTTAAGCTTTGCAAGTGGAATTAAAGTTCCAAATTTAGTATCAGTTTTTCTTGGAATCTAATAATGAGAATGACATTTTTTTTTACACACGGGTAAACCTAAAAAAAAAAAAGAACTGCACCACAACGAGAATTTTTCAATATCTTATAATAGAAAAATTGCGAATAAATCATAAAGTAATATTGAAATGTAAATGAACTCGTTGTCTTGCAGTCGAGATCGGCTTGACTAGTAGTGCACCAAATTGCGGAGCTCCAACTTGCCGCACCGCTCCAAAAAAGTGCTACAAAGTTTTGTAACCAGGCCCCGATATTTCTTCCAGATTCGCTCTAAAATTCGGCAGGTACTTTGTCCTTGTGTTGTAGTGGAGAAGCCCCTGCAAGTATACAATAGTAGTAATCGTGCATAGCAACCATCAACAAAAAATTGCGTAGGCGGTGTGCGGCCACCCTTAATCAAAAGTAGCTACACAACCAAGGCTTGCTAAGTTTGCAACATTAGAAACAAAAATATGCCACCCAGTGTTAATCCTAAACTCAATACTAAAGTCTATGGGTAAGAAAATTCTCAGCTTTTATGCTTTACATGTATTCAAACTTAGTACCATAATATATTGGTTCAAACAAGCACAGAAAGCTTTAAAACGTACAGACAGAGCAAGCTTTATTTTCAACCCCACCACACACACAAAGCAAATTCTCTTGCTGCTAGGTGGTCGGGTCATACACACCTTGTGCACTAAACTGGCACTGTGAGACCCAAGCAAAGCTCCTGGAGCCAGGCTAGGAAATCACACAGAACAGGCTTTTCCTCACAGCAAGTGGTGTGGGCACCCAAAGACCCACCAGGACCATAGCTGTTTCATGAGAAAAGGCCTTGAATTTGCATCCCAGCAAATGTCAGGTACCCAATCACAGCTGGGTGGACTGGTGGGAGGCAGCTGGAAAACCAAATGGAAAATAGCCAGAGTGGGGCTTGAACTTGGGACCTCAAGCCCAGAGCCAAGGGTACAACAGCTACACCACACACACACTTATTATTATTTTAGTGTTGCCCCACAAGCTATAAGTTATTCTGCTATGCATGGTGTTTGGTTTAGAGTGGTTATCATTCCAGAGTCTAAACAAGCTTCCTTGCTTTTTCAGTTCTATATAGTTTGTAATGGTACAAACGATGTTTTGGTACAGCAACTCTTACAATGACTACACTCTATCTGTATCTCTTACTGCAGCCACTGTGTTAGAAGCCTTCTTGTGTGCCTCCTCAGTTTCTACAAAAAACTTGATGGCCAAGTAAACAAACTTGTATTGCTGCTCGGTTTGGACCATCCCAGATCTCTGAGCACGCACCAACTGAATACTGCGCTGGATGTCAATCTCAGTATCCCAACCTACAAACCAACAACACAAACTCATCCAATATATCACACATCTATAATCCATTTAGCAGTAGCTATTAATCCCCAAGGGTAAACCTACAAAAGACACAGGATTAGCCTATGTACCATTTCATACAATTAGCATATCAAGGAAAATTATCTAGTACCGGATTCATTGTACCAAGCAATTTCAAACTCAAAATCCATCAACAGGCTTTATATCAAAGTTGGTCTCCAATGATCGATGTCTTAGGACAACACAACACAGTGAGTAGTATTAAGACATTCAGTCGAGATGGGACTTACTGATAAGATAACGTTAGAGCTGTTTCACTTTCAACGAACACACACACATACGCTAGCTGAATGCAAAACAATTTAACACAAATAACCCCTTTAATGGAGTATCGCTCCACAGATTATTGTCAGAGTTGGTCCAATAGTCTTAGTTTAACAGAAACCTGTGGCATAGCCCCAGGCCAACTGGTGTAGTATTGTAACACACAAGTCAACATCATTTCATTTCTCATGCGTGAGTGACATACAGTACATGCTTCCTTTTGGACCAACGAACTTGTGAATCTAATCTAACATGCACATCCTGTCATCTCCACCTTTCATTTCCATAAATAAAATCCACGCTTATAAAACTGTTAGAAAGCCTTGCATCTTCAGCTCATGCTGTGCCAGTACTATCACCTCCAATCTGTCACAGCCCTGATCTGCCAGAGAACATGCTGTGCCTAGTAATTAAAAAGCAAGCTTTAACAGTTAACTAATAAAATGCTATGTCTGCAATAACTGCAATAAAAGTACTCTGTCCTCCCTCCCCTTGCTTTTCCCTTCTCTTGAGTATCCTTTCCCTCTGGTCCCTCTTCCCTCTGATCTCCCATCCCTCTGGTCTCCCTTCCCTCTGGTCCCTCTTCCCTCTGGTCCTCCTCCCCTCTGGTTCCTCTTCCCTCTGGTTCCTCTTCCCTCTAGCCCCTCTCCTCTGGTTCCCCTTACCTCTGATCCCTCTTCCCTCTGGTTCCTCTTCCCTCTAGCCCCTCTCCTCTGGTTCCCCTTACCTCTGATCCCTCTTCCCTCTGGTTCCTCTTCCCTCTAGCCCCTCTCCTCTGGTTCCTCTTACCCTTGGTCCGCCTCCCCTCTGGTCCCTCTTGTCCCTCTTCCCTCTGATCTCCCCCATCCCTCTTGTCTCCCTCCCTCTGTCTCCCTTCTCCCTCTGAGGTCCCCCCCCCCCCCTCCCTCCCTCTGGTCCCCCTTCCCCTTCTGGTCTCCCTTCGCCTGGGTCCCCCTCCCTCGGTCCTCGTCCCTCTGGTCCTCCCCTCTTCCTCTGGTCCTCCTCCCCTCTGGTCCCTCTTCCCTCTGGTCCCTCTTGTCTTCCCTCTGGTCCTCCTCCCCTCTGGTCCCTCTTCCCTCTGGTCCCTCTGGTCCCTCTTCCCTCTGGTCCCTCTTGTCCCTCTTCCCTCTGTCCTCCTCCCCTCTGGTCCTCCTCCCCTCTGGTCCCTCTTCCCTCTGGTCCCTCTGGTCCCTCTTCCCTCTGGTCCCTCTTCCCTCTGGTCCTCCTCCCCTTCCCTCTGGTTCCCCTCTCCCTCTCCTCTGGTCCCTCTTCCCTCTGGTCCCCTTCCCTCTGATCCCTCTTCCCTCTGGTTCCCCTTCCCTCTGATCCCTCTTCCCCTCTGTCCTCCTCCCCTCTGGTCCCTCTTCCCTCTGGTCCCTCTCTTCCCTCTGGTTCCCCTTCCCTCTGATCCCTCTTCCCTCTGTCCTCCTCCCCTCTGGTCCCTCTTCCCTCTGGTTCCCCTTCCCTCTGATCCCTCTTCCCTCTGTCCTCCTCCCCTCTGGTCCCTCTTCCCTATGGTCCCTCTTCCCGCTGGTCCCCCTTCCCTCTGGTCCCTCTACCCTCTGTTCTTCCTACCTTGGTGATCAATGAGGCTAAGGAGAATGTCGATGACTATGAAGGTTCCGGTCCTGCCTATTCCAGCAGAGCAATGCACCACTATAGGTCCAGTGTCATTGTCCTCCTCTTGGTAGCTGTCATGTTTCAATGTGACTGCCTGTAGGAATCCAAGCACTGCCCCAGGGTCATGAGGGACTCCATGATCTGGCCATGCCTTAAAATGGAACTGAGTGACAGAGCGAGGTTCTCCGTCGTCCTCTTCATGACTAATGAGAAACTCTCTTAAGATATAGTGAGGGTTGGTGGTCTCTATGACAGTGCTGACATGAATACTTCCACACGGCTTGGGGTCATCCAGATCAGGCCAGTATTTGGTACATTTGTTCTATACACCATCCATGCCAAATAATTATCATTGAATAACACTCCAACCCCAATAACTACAATACTAGTGGTGTGCTTGAGCACAAATGGCGAGCGAGCCTTAAACCACACTATTGTTAAACGATTGATTTTAACAACTAACACTCAAGCTACTAAAATAAAGTTGAGTTTTTAAATTACGTATATGCGGTAAAGGGGATTCAATGCCATAGTAACCACTCCCCGCAACTGTTTGAATTGAAAAAGAAGTAACAAAATAAAGTCACGTTATTAAAATTTTCTTTGTGATATTCTTAATAGTAGTTGTAATGCACAATAGTACTGTCACACAACTGAACATACCTACACAAGACTTACCTTCGTGGTTCGTCTAGTGGACAATGAATTTGAATTTTCAAGTAAATACTGTTGCGTAGGGCTTATAACTGTGACAAATAGCGTATTAACCTACCACTGCCACTAACTCGAATAGAAATGGAGCTCCCATAAGTTTTTTAGTTTTAACTGCACCCGCAAAAGAATTCAAAGCAGTAAACAATTCAATTTCTAAGGTGATACGGGTAATGATCGCTAAACCGGGGGATGAAGTTTGGGACGAGGTCGAACACGGAGCAAACACAAAAACATGCGAGGGTCAAAGTACAAAATGACATAAGTACGTCCACACATATATATAAACAAACAAATATCCCCAATTTTTAATTGTGTTACCCCTGAGAGTGTCTCGCTCGCTCGCCAATTATTAGTATCAATTATTACTATTACTTTTGTCTTTCACAAAGGCTGATTGATTTGTTCATTTATTGATTGCTTATTTTACTAATTTCTTTGGGAATGCTATAATACGTCCATTTGTTTTTCCATTAAAGGACTTGGGATTCCTCAAGAAGTCAGTTTGTCCCCCAACAAGTGCGTTGCCTGCTCATCCATGTCACTACGATGTCTCAGGTAGTCCCATGACACAGTGGGATTGCTCATTTACATGTGCGTCCTGTTGTACATACACTCCCTAGGGTCTTATATATGCTTACATTCCATGATCTACTTAAAGTTGTCCGGTCCTATAGTTCTACGACATATAATGTGACTGAACACTACATACAATTTTTAAATCCATGGTTTTATGAGACATCAATATCCTCCACGATTCTATACATACAAATTTTAACTTCACAAGTAGTACTAGTCAGTAGTTCAAATTTTGACCTCTTCAAGTCAAAATGTCTTCAAAGTAATCTACATAATAATACACTTGTCTATCATTAACGACGTCGACAGTGTGTGTGTTCATGTAGCTGAGCTGGGTTGGTAAAGCATTGCCACAGATTGAATGGGTGAATGTCATCACATTCAGTGGAAGGCGATTAAGGAGCAATTAAGGAAATGACGTCTATTTAGTAGCTAAAAAGCAGGTGAAATCCGTAAGGAAGTGATGGTGAAAGTTTCAAAAAGGAAAGTAAGAGTTGCACAAAGCTTAAGTCCATAACCATTGATAAAAGGATTGAGAGACTGAGAACAGGAGAGATGCAAAAGAATGGAAGAGCTGAGACGGCCCAGGAAGAGAGTGACAGGTGTGTGCATCCATGAATAAAAAGCAGACTGATGTAACTAATAGAGGATAATAACAATGGATAAAAATACTCAATGCTACTGCATTTCTAATTTGTAAAACTTGTACATCAATCAGAACAGTGTGGTGGTAATATTACTACAAATGAAATTGATTTGATAGATAGCATGGTAAAGTAAACCTCTTTCATGATTGTCTGTCAGTGCCACATATAGAACATGCATGCTCCAGTAATATACCTAGGCCTATGGACATTGGGACTGCTGCCATCTACTTGGACATCTTGGTGGAATACACTGGTCTAATGAAACACTATCAGATAAAATGCAACAACGACATTGAATGGTTGACAGACATATATACTGGTGGGACACACTCGCATCTACTGGTGGGACAGACTCGCATCTACTGGTGGGACAGACTCGCATCTACTGGTGGGACAGACTCGCATCTACTGGTGGGACACACTCGCATCTACTGGTGGGACAGACTCGCATCTACTGGTGGGACAGACTCGCATCTACTGGTGGGACACACTCGCATCTACTGGTGGGACAGACTCGCATCTACCTACTACTGTGAGCATATTTACATGTTAATTATATATATATATATATATATATATATATATATATATATATGTGACAGGCTCTGGGAAAACCAGGCATTTCAGGCAAACCAAAAAAAATGAGTTTTTTATGTTAATAAAAAGCTACAATTTATCTCAACTTAGTGCTAAAATACTGGAGGGTAAAACCTTTGACTCGCACAGAAACAGGCAGTTGAACTGGGCTGTATTCAGCAAAGCAATTGAACTAGAAATCGTGAAAACATAAATTGAATATCCACTTCCGGTATAATTAACGTTTCCGTATACTTAACGGCGTATTCCGCATACGCAATTAAATTGTGCAGCCGCTTTTTAACGGCAACTAACGAAGTTTTGCGTAGAGTTCTTTTTAGCTTTCAGAGCGTCTCGGAGCCTGTCTTGTCAGAATCCTTGGCTACTCTACTCGATGTAGTAGTAAACTTTCTGCCAGAGGTAAGCTGTAGATTGCATGCAATAGTCTCAAAGCTATGCCGTTTTTTTAGCTGCTTGTTTGAAACTCCACCCATTCCCCGTTTATTGTACCTCGAGAACGAGAGAGAATAAAAAGTAGCTTGTCTTTCCACAGCACGCTTGAGGTCTTTAAGTAGTTTTGACATTTGAAATTTGGCATAGACTTAGAGTAAGGGTCACTAAGACTAATTCTGCAAAAAACAAAAATAGGTGAAAGAAAGAATTTTTCCAGATGACTTAGTTCTGGAGCCTATATCTCAATTTCAATTTTTGCCAGAAATTCCTGGTTTTCCCAGAGCCTGTCACATATGTGAGTGGGTCTAGGAAAAGGGACCTTATGGCGCAAATCAAAAAAATTGAGTTTTTTATGCTAATAAAAAGATACAATTTATCTCAACTTAGTGCTAAAATACTGGAGGGTAAAACCTTCGACACGCAGAGAAACTGGCAGTTGAACTGGGCCCTATTCAGCAAAGCAATTGAGCTAGAAATCGAGATAACATAAATTGAATTTTCACTTCCGGTATAATTAACGTTTCCGTATACTTAACGGCGTACTCCGCATACGCAATTAAATCGTACAGCCGCTTTTTCGGCGACTAACGAAGTTTGCGTAGAGTTCTTTTTAGCTTTCAGAGCGTCTCACGGCCTGTCTTGTCGGAATTCTTGGCTGCTCTATTCGCTGTAGCGGTAAACTTTAAGCCAAAGGTAAGCTGTAGAGTGCATGCAGTAGTCTCAAAGCTATGCCGTTTTTTTAGCTGCTAGTTTGAAACTCCGCCCATTCCCCGTTTATTGTACTTCGAGAATGAGAGAGAATAAAAAGTAGCTTGTCTTTTCACGGCACGCTTGGGGTCTTTTAAGTCGTTTTGACATGCGAAATTTGGCATAGACGTAGAGTAAGGGTCACTAAGACTAATTCTGCAAAAAACAAAAATAGGAGAAAGAAAGAATTTTTCCGATGACTTTACTTCTGGAGCCTATATCTCAATTTCAATTTTTGTGCCGTAAGGTCCCTTTTCCCAGACCCGCTCACATATATATCTGAACAATTACAGAAGGTAAGCTTCATTAAACAATTCAAATTCAGTGGTCACTCTGCAGATGACAATATTTCATGTTTCACACTTCCTATCAGAGAGCTTCAACTCTCCCAGCATTCACCCACTAAAAACTATTTTCTGATGAACTCACTCGGCCTCGTTCTACTTCGTTAGTAGTCATGACTATAATCTTGGTCTTTTCCTGCCACACCATCTTCCAGAAATCATTGACAGTGCCCGGCATACAGCCTTGAGTGGCAATATAGTGATGCTCACTGCCTGGCACTTCACCACTGATGTAGTTGGCATTGATGTAGTCGGAACCCACCACAGCCGTATCTGAACCCAAAAGGGCCACCCTGGTGTGGTCAACTACATACATACACACACACACATACGATGTCCACACCGCAGTCAAACATGAAACAAATGTGAAACTAACGATCCAGTCTAAACTGTTTCTATAAAAAATAAACAAAGGATTATCAGCAAGTCTTGCTATTATCAGACAACACATCATAGTCTTATAAAGCCACAGAATGAATAACCCAGTGCACTACAGCACTTGCCTACATCACATCTTTGGGAATTGCAGCCTCGTCATTGTTAGCTTATCATACTGATTATTATTCTGAACTGAGCAACAGATTGAAGTGGTTGAATAATCATTTTATATGCAAATATTATAAGGGGATGGGGTGTTGCCCATGCAGTGTAAATGCTACGACTGGCATGGCTGAAATCCACCTCCTTAACATAGAAAATATTGACGAAAAGAAACAACTAAAAAACAAAAAAAAAACAACAACAACATGAAACACTAAAAGTGCAAGCCCTCTGTGCTCTACACATGAGTTAGCTATCCCAAAATCATTCTCAGACTAAAAGAATAATTTATTCGGCTATTCCTAGTTAGGAATCCATATAGCTCGAGCAATGAAAAAGGTAGATATAAATCCTGCCTTTACAAGAGAAGCTAAACATGCAAGACACTCACTGGATCATGGTTCCAATGCAAACTCCAATTCCAGCTCTCGGCTAACTTATCAGCATAAAGCTAAACCACCAAGGGCAGCAAGAACTTGTTTGCACACGTGATTACAACATGATGATAGGGGGCATTTCCAACACATTTGTGTTTCTCAAAAATCCTTTAAAAAGTAGCACAAAAAAGTCTTCAATTATTGTTGAGTAAATTCATACTATTTAAAGGTTAATTGTCAGCAATCAAGCATGGCAGACAGGATTACTACTATATAACCCTCTCGTGAATGCACACTGAGGGTTAAAAATGCAAATATCCAGAGCAATATGAAGCTGAAAATGTTCTGTTAATGGTTTGATGTAAATGGAAATAGCAGTCAAGGCACTCTGTTGAAAGTGAAGATTAAAAATAGAAATAAAGAAGGCCTTCCATTTACAGCAGCTACTGAAGTAGATTATAGTAAATGAGGCAGCTGATGAGGCAGATGATGTTATGAGAACAATTGGCACATATTATAAACATGTCACTGTAAACTAATTATAGCCTTGCCAATAGGATTATTTATCTCAACTCTACTCTGCTTTCTAAACAGTTGATGTATGATAGATAAGCCTTGCTCTTGTAAGTAATCAGACTAAAACCTGTCAGTTCACTTTAGCATGACTGCTAAATGAACAATGTAAAGACCCCTAAAAACCCGTTTCTACAGTCTCACCAACAAGCAATAAGATAATTACCTAAACTATATACATTACTCATTTTCTTTATTTTGGCAAAAAAAAAAAAAAAAAAAAAAAAAAGACAATTTTTTTACACCTATTTTCAGCTAAAGGCAATGAAATCGCACAGAATTACGGAATGATTGGCCTGGTCTCTTTCTAGGACTAGTCTCACTCTTGGCCCGGTCTCCTCTCAGCCTGGTCTCACTCTCAGCCTGGTCTCACTCTCAGCCTGGTCTCACTCTCAGCCTGGTCTCACTCTCAGCCTGGTCTCACTCTCAGCCTGGTCTCACTCTCAGCCTGGTCTCACTCTCGGCCTGGTCTCACTCTCAGCCTGGTACCACTCTCAGCCTGGTCTCACTCTCAGCCTGGTCTCATTCTCGGCCTGGTTTCATTCTCAGCCTGGTCTCACTCTCGGCCTGGTCTCATTCTCAGCCTGGTACGACTCTCAGCCTGGTCTCACTCTCAGCCTGGTCTCACTCTCAGCCTGGACCACTCTCAGCCTGGTCTCACTCTCAGCCTGGTCTCACTCTCAGCCTGGTCTCACTCTCAGCCTGGTACCACTCTCAGCCTGGTCTCACTCTTGGCCTGGTCTCATTCTCGGCCTGGTTTCATTCTCAGCCTGGTCTCACTCTCGGCCTGGTCTCATTCTCGGCCTGGTCTCACTCTCAGCCTGGTCTCACTCTCACTGTTGGCCTGGTCTCACTCTCAGCCTGGTCTCACTCTCGGCCTGGTCTCATTCTCAGCCTGGTCTCATTCTCGGCCTGGTCTCACTCTCAGCCTGGTCTCACTCTCAGCCTGGTCTCACTCTCACTGTTGGCCTGGTCTCACTCTCAGCCTGGTCTCACTCTCGGCCTGGTCTCATTCTCAGCCTGGTCTCATTCTCGGCCTGGTCTCACTCTCAGCCTGGTCTCACTCTCAGCCTGGTCTCACTCTCAGCCTGGTCTCACTCTCACTGTTGGCCTGGTCTCACTCTCAGCCTGGTCTCACTCTCACTGTTGGCCTGGTCTCACTCTTGATCTGGTCTCACTCCTAGCCTGGTCTCAGGTGGGTGGGCAAAAGCTACATAGGCGACCTTACATGGTAGAATGTTCTTGTATCTGTTCTTGGGCTTATTCTCTGGTCGAGCTCCTTCCCGTCTGCTGTACAGATGCTTGCACTCCATTTGTTGAAGAAACTGCACAAACACACACATATACACTTCAAATAGTTCCCAAAAGTGAATTCATTGGCTTACTTCAAACTCCTCCCAGAATCCAGCTTTTCCATAAACGTCTTGGTTAGTCTTGTGTAGCTCAGCCACTCTAGCAAGTACATTAGCAGGGAGGAATGCAGTGGCGTGGTAGGGATGTTTCAAATGAATTACAGCTCCCCCGGTCTCAACCATGGGAGTCTTCTTGTAATGATCCACCATCTCATTCAAAGAAGCGAAACTGGGGCCCCCACCAACATCAAAGCGACCATCTTTACTTCTAATCATGACATGAGAAACACGTTCTTCCACACGAGCACTGAGGACATAACTGCCAGGATTGTGAACGCTGGCCCTCACCAAATAACTGCCTGCCTGACCTTTGGCCAATAATAAAGTCTCGGCCTCTCTACCTGTCAGTGAATTATGGTACCATCTTCGCACACACACACACACACACACACACACACACACACACATAGTTACATATCGCAATGTCCCAAAATAGTAATCAAACCTTTCTGCTGTAACTTCATCACAATTCAGAGGATGCTTCAGTTCTATACGTTTTCCATCCTTCTCTCGCAGTGATCCTGGGTTCTCCATGTAGAAACCCACAAGTTCTCCCAGTGTAGCAAATTTCTCCCCTCCATACAGATCATAATAGTCCCCCGAGTTCTGGATCTTTATATGAGTAATTTCATCTCCTCGCCTACCACAACAATCATATCTTACTTTAACCAACAACAGAAATTTCTAAAACCAGATAAGGACGGGATAAATGGGTCAGTTGACAGATCATGCACTCAGTAACAATTGGTGCTGGTAGTGTCCACTTGTGAAACGTGGAGAGTTAAAAAAAAAAAATCATGTCAGTTGACAGATGCCACACTCAGCAATAACAATTGAGTTTCTGATTGGTTGTTCTGGTGTAGGACTAGGTAAAACAAAATGGTGTAATGGTCTTGATGTACAGACTTAATAAAAGTAATTTAAAAAAAACGTTCCTGATGTAGGACTTGCATACATGACATCATCAGCAGAATTAAATACATACAATTAAGTAAATTTGGGATTTAGCATGAAAATAAGGAATTGATCAGTTTCAAAACTTATTTGGGAAATACACACCTAAAACTTGTACAACTACAAAATACCAGACAGGGGAGCCAATATAAGGGTCAATAATACTACTTTAGAATTATGTAGAAGGTTGTTCTCACCTTACTGACAAAGTGAAATCGCCAGGGTTACCTTGACTTGGCCTGCACAAGAAGCTTCCAGACTGACCTTTAGTCATGAGCAAGTTTTCAGCAACAGCCCCATTGACATACGCGTGGAACCATCTGCACGAATACCCACACAACTAAAGGTAATACGCCGTACCCTTACTCTTCCTCTAAACACAAGCAGAGCCTGGCCACAAGCAGAGCTTGACCACAAACTGCAAAAAAAATACCTTCTCGTCGCCATGTCGAACAAACTCTTCCAAAGGAAGAACTTCGGCTCCTACCAGCTTACTGTAACCCCAACAAACTACAGCTAAGTATCGCGGACGCCCGGTAGTATAGTCAACGTCGAACCGAACAAGGTCGGTAAGTGGAGTGAGAGACAAATGCAGCTGCTGTTACGTACTATAAAACCACACCTAGTAGGCTGGGTTTTGATTATGAAATTAGCTGCGTCGACCTTTACCTGAAGAGATGTGGAGGAGACACATTTGGAGAGGTATAACTGGAGATGTTGCGAGTGCTGCTGGGAGATGGAGTACCTCATTGGACATTGGCTTCGTAAAAAGAAGCAAAAAGAGGCTTTGTACCTCAATACCCAGGAAAGAAGCGTCCATTGCTTCGGACAGCCACTACCATTCTCTCAATTCAGCCAGATTGATGATTGTATGTTGCTTGCAGTTGCAGCTAATACTTTGCACGAACGCAATAGTATATTAGCAGCATATTTAAGTTATATACCCCTACTGTAACAGGTCATGACCTGGGTTTGTCTTGCAACCTGTGTTGTGTAAGGAAAGCGATGGGTGAAGTCCCTGCACAGCTGTACTTTTTGAATGGAGTAGGACTAATGATACAATATACACAAGCTGTATGAAGGAATACAATAGGATAGATATATCACTCTTAAGCTGTTGCTTTTTATCACGTTTCGTGCATGCCCCGCCCACCCTAAGTATTAACAGTACGATGTGTACATTGACTATTCAAGAATGTACAGGAAAATCCCTAATTGAAATAGCATGGGAAATGAATGAGCATGGATGAAATAGCTAAGTGACATAGCTGCATACACATAGAGCGCCCCAGCTTGGAAATGTACTGTTTGAGTAGTTGCTAGTTGGAGACTATGTCATTCTTAGTGCAGAAGTTCAATCTGTAATAGTCGAACAGATTTGGAGGAGTCATACATTGAGAGCAAAGTCCCAGAGGAAGCTAATCACCTGAACTCCAAAGATAGTGAGTGACTGATAGTGTAGCTACAGTGCAGGTCATGAAACAATGCTGGCCTACTATTAGTGAGTGATATCACATCAGGTAACCTGTTCTATTCCAGATTAATGCATTCATAAGGCATTTGAAATATCACGGGGCAAAGCCAAGTGCTATTTCAATCTCGTTACTCATGCTATATAGCAGTGTTATCTGTGCTAGTGTTACCTGAGCTATTACTCATGCTATATAGCAGTGTTACACTATCTCATGCTATATAGCAGTGTTACACTATTACTCATGCTATATAGCAGTGTTACACTATTACTCATGCTATATAGCAGTGTTACACTATTACTCATGCTATATAGCAGTGTTACACTATTACTCTATTACTCATGCTATATAGCAGTGTTACACTATTACTCATGCTATATAGCAGTGTTACACTATTACTCATTCTATATAGCAGTGTTACACTATTACTCATGCTATATAGCAGTGTTACCTGTGCTATTACTCATGCTATATAGCAGTGTTACACTATTACTCATGCTATATAGCAGTGTTACCTGTGCTATTACTCATGCTATATAGCAGTGTTACACTATTACTCATGCTATATAGCAGTGTCACCTGTGCTATTACTCATGCTATATAGCAGTGTTACCTGTGCTATTACTCATGCTATATAGCAGTGTTACACTATTACTCATGCTATATAGCAGTGTTACCTGTGCTATTACTCATGCTATATAGCAGTGTCACCTGTGCTATTACTCATGCTATATAGCAGTGTTACACTATTACTCATGCTATATAGCAGTGTCACCTGTGCTATTACTCATGCTATATAGCAGTGTCACCTGTGCTATTACTCATGCTATATAGCAGTGTTACCTGTGCTATTACTCATGCTATATAGCAGTGTTACACTATTACTCATGCTATATAGCAGTGTCACCTGTGCTATTACTCGTACTAATATGAGCACTGATGCAGTATCTCCATGTGTGACTCATTTCAGAAAGTCTGCTAAAACCCAGTGAATAAAGTTTTTCAGTAGCCACCAGTAAAACCACACCGGTCAACAAATATTTTATATGGTTTGAGATGATTTTCTCTGGCTTTTGGCACAAGTTTTGGCACCACTTACCTACTTAACATTTTACATGACGTGCAAACAATATTTGAATACTGAAGACAACTTGTCAATAGTGTTTGTGTGTGTGTGTGTAGACTGAAATTACTTTGAGTGGTGATGTATTTCCTAAACGTAAGTCATAATGAATCGAATAAAATAGTTATAGAATAGAGCAGTGTGCAGTTATAGAATAGAGCAGTGTGCAGTCATATAGAGCAGTGTGCAGTATAGAATAGAGCAGTGTGCAGTCATAGAATAGAGCAGTGTGCAGTCATAGAATAGAGCAGTGTGCAGTATAGAATAGAGCAGTGTGCAGTCATAGAATAGAGCAGTGTGCAGTTATAGAATAGAGCAGTGTGCAGTCATAGAATAGAGCAGTGTGCAGTATAGAATAGAGCAGTGTGCAGTCATAGAATAGAGCAGTGTGCAGTTATAGAATAGAGCAGTGTGCAGTCATAGAATAGAGCAGTGTGCAGTATAGAATAGAGCAGTGTGCAGTCATAGAATAGAGCAGTGTGCAGTCATAGAATAGAGCAGTAGTAGAATAGAGCAGTGTGCAGTCATAGAATAGAGCAGTGTGCAGTTATAGAATAGAGCAGTGTGCAGTTATAGAATAGAGCGGTGTGCAGTTATAGAATAGAACAGTGTGCAGTTATAGAATAGAGCAGTGTGCAGTCATAGAATAGAGCAGTGTGCAGTTATAGAATAGAGCAGTGTGCAGTCATAGAATAGAGCAGTGCGCAGTTATAGAATAGAGCAGTGTGCAGTCATAGAATAGAGCAGTGTGCAGTTATAGAATAGAGCAGTGTGCAGTTATAGAATAGAGCAGTGTGCAGTTATAGAATAGAGTAGTGTGCAGTCATAGAATAGAACGGTGTGCAGTCATAGAATAGAGCAGTGTGCAGTTATAGAATAGAGCAGTGTGCAGTTATAGAATAGAGCAGTGTGCAGTTATAGAATAGAGCAGTGCGCAGTATAGAATAGAGCAGTGTGCAGTCATAGAATAGAGCAGTGCGCAGTCATAGAATAGAGCAGTGTGCAGTTATAGAATAGAGCAGTGTGCAGTCATAGAATAGAGCAGTGTGCAGTTATAGAATAGAGCAGTGTGCAGTTATAGAATAGAGCAGTGTGCAGTCATAGAATAGAGCAGTGTGCAGTTATAGAATAGAGCAGTGTGCAGTTATAGAATAGAGCAGTGTGCAGTCCATGAGTTCAGGGGTAGTTAAGCGGTGTTGGCAGTCATAGAATAGAACGGTGTGCATCATAGAATAGAGCCGTTGTGCAGTCAATAATAGAACGGTTGGCAGTCTAGAATAGAGCAGTGTGCAGTCCATAGAAAAGAGCAGTGTGGCAGTTTAAGATAGAGCAGTGTGCAGTCATAGAATAAACGTTGTGCAGTTATAGAATAGAGCAGTGTGCAGTCATAGAATAGAACGGTGTGCAGTCATAGAATAGAGCAGTGTGCAGTCATAGAATAGAGCAGTGTGCAGTTATAGAATAGAGCAGTGTGCAGTCATAGAATAGAGCAGTGTGCAGTTATAGAATAGAGCAGTGTGCAGTTATAGAATAGAGCAGTGTGCAGTCATAGAATAGAACGGTGTGCAGTCATAGAATAGAGCAGTGTGCAGTCATAGAATAGAACGGTGTGCAGTCATAGAATAGAGCAGTGTGCAGTCATAGAATAGAACGGTGTGCAGTCATAGAATAGAGCAGTGTGCAGTTATAGAATAGAGCAGTGTGCAGTCATAGAATAGAGCAGTGTGCAGTTATAGAATAGAGCAGTGTGCAGTTATAGAATAGAGCAGTGTGCAGTTATAGAATAGAGCAGTGTGCAGTTATAGAATAGAGCAGTGTGCAGTCATAGAATAGAGCAGTGTGCAGTCATAGAATAGAGCAGTGTGCAGTCATAGAATAGAGCAGTGTGCAGTCATAGAATAGAACGGTGTGCAGTCATAGAATAGAGCAGTGTGCAGTCATAGAATAGAACGGTGTGCAGTCATAGAATAGAGCGGTGTGCAGTCATAGAATAGAACGGTGTGCAGTCATAGAATAGAGCAGTGTGCAGTTATAGAATAGAGCAGTGTGCAGTCATAGAATAGAGCAGTGTGCAGTTATAGAATAGAGCAGTGTGCAGTTATAGAATAGAGCAGTGTGCAGTTATAGAATAGAGCAGTGTGCAGTTATAGAATAGAGCAGTGTGCAGTTATAGAATAGAGCAGTGTGCAGTTATAGAATAGAGCAGTGTGCAGTCATAGAATAGAACGGTGTGCAGTCATAGAATAGAGCAGTGTGCAGTCATAGAATAGAGCAGTGTGCAGTTATAGAATAGAGCAGTGTGCAGTTATAGAATAGAGCAGTGTGCAGTTATAGAATAGAGCAGTGTGCAGTTATAGAATAGAGCAGTGTGCAGTTATAGAATAGAGCAGTGTGCAGTCATAGAATAGAGCAGTGTGCAGTCATAGAATAGAGCAGTGTGCAGTCATAGAATAGAGCAGTGTGCAGTTATAGAAACTACTTCAGTATAATGATTGATGAAGTCTCGTCAGAGTGGAACGTTTGTTTGTGGACTTAATAATAAACTATATCTACTAATATAAGTTAAAATATTGAATTCATTTGTATTTGTTGAACTAGCACAACTCTATGCATAGCACTCACTGTTATGGTGATTCCTGTGAGCCCAGCTACAAGATAAACCAATGGCTTGCTTCATACAATATTGCCAACCTTATAACCTCTCAATAATGAACATGACCAGCTACAACATCAGCTAGTTATTGGGTAGAATGCGTAGCTACAACACTGTAGAGTGAATGTATGCCTGCAATGGTGTGCTCTATATAGAGTTTCTGTTGTGTAGTGGTTAAGAAATCTGACGTGTTAACATCTCATCATATCCAAGCAAGAGATTTGAGATTTTCTACGGCTTCATCGCTATTTGTACGTGCAGACAACATCATCTTAAGATTAGAGGTAACTCAATATCTGCTGGTGTAGTGTGTGTTTAACACTGGAGGTAACTCAATATCTGCTGGTGTAGTGTGTGTTTAACACTGGAGATAACTCAATATCTGCTGGTGTAGTGTGTGTTTAACACTGGAGATAACTCAATATCTGCTGGTGTAGTGTGTGTTTAACACTGGAGATAACTCAATATCTGCTGGTGTAGTGTGTGTTTTTAACACTGGAGATTATGCCCTACACCTAAAAAAAAAAGTTTTGTCTCATTCATTAAATGTGTGTTTGTGTTTATATGACAGAATTTGAAGGCTATTATAAGACATGACAGTGTTGTGTTATTGGAATCGGATAATGAATATGTCCAAAATTTCATTCCAGAGTTACAGGTAGGAAAAAAAAACACACCTCACTTTATACCACTTGTAGTAGTAGTAGTTGTTAGGTTCTGTGGTACAGTACCACTTGTAGTAGTAGTAGTTGTTAGGTTCTGTGGTACAGTACCACTTGTAGTAGTAGTAGTTGTTAGTTTCTGTGGTACAGTACCACTTGTAGTAGTAGTAGTTGTTAGGTTCTGTGGTACAGTACCACTTGTTGTTCTAGTTATTTTTTGTGGAAATTTCAGAGAGTCATAAGAAGAGAGCATGACTTACCCTTCGAGTTTGTTGCCATGGAGACCATGCTAATGAAAAAGGTAATATGTAGAAATGTTAGAAAGAGTGAATGTACTTCATATCGTATTATATTCATATTTATTGCAGCTTTGATATTTTTACTTGAATATTTCCGCATCACGCGAGCGTTCTGTATTCTCCCATATTGTACGGTTTATATTGTACGCTCCTTGTAGCGCGCGCGTAGCGAGTAAAATCAATGAAAATTGTATTGTAACTGGTTGAGAAAAATTTCAAAGAAGCAATAAATCACTTATCACACTCGTCGTACAATATGGGAATGATATTTTACTCTCACGCCACATTTTCACTCGCCTTTGGCTCGTGAAAATATTTTGCGTGCTCGTAAAATATTTTCCCATATTGTACTCTGACTCGTGATATAAGTATTATATATTCTCTCTGATATTGTACTATATATATATACAATATTATATGTGCTAACATTCTAATCTTTAACATAGTATTGATATTCTAACATTTTTACTGAGAATCAGAGAGCATAGAGAGGGAAGTATTTATATGTGAATGTCTGTATATGTTGTTTGTATGTATGTTTGTATGTCTCTATTTGTTTGTATGTCTCTATTTGTTTGTATGTCTCTATTTGTTTGTATGTGTGGTTGTGTTCTTTGTTTATACAGTATGTGCATGTGTGCTTGTGTGTGCAGTTGTCTGGTCTTGATGAGGAGCTTGTGGTGCTGGAGGCAGCATTGAAGGATTCATTAGATCATCTGCTCCATCCTGAGTACATCTCCATGGATAAAGGAGAAATCTACATGTTCCTCCTTCTGCAACAGTCAAGTCGGCTCTCAGAGTTCTACTCTCTAGTTAAAGATATAGCAGTGACTCTCACAGAGGTACTCGATGCTGAGGATGACATGGCTGATATGTACCTTACCCACTGTGCCATGAACAAGTAAGTATAGCCATACCTTACCCACTGGGCCACTAACAAGTGAGTATTGCCTATAGCATACCTTACCCACTGGGCCACTAACAAGTGAGTATTGCTTATAGCATACCTTACCCACTGGGCCACTAACAAGTGAGTATTGCCTATAGCATACCTTACCCACTGGGCCACTAACAAGTGAGTATTGCTTATAGCATACCTTACCCACTGGGCCACTAACAAGTGAGTATTGCCTATAGCATACCTTACCCACTGGGCCACTAACAAGTGAGTATTGCTTATAGCATACCTTACCCACTGGGCCACTAACAAGTGAGTATTGCCTATAGCATACCTTACCCACTGGGCCACTAACAAGTGAGTATTGCTTATAGCATACCTTACCCACTGGGCCACTAACAAGTGAGTA
>WLWD01003938.1_pt1 | contig 32870 bp, 19 predicted proteins | sample 6712731 | NCBI WGS metagenome assembly WLWD01 (sample SAMN12718690, study PRJNA576275) | sponge metagenome | isolation source: marine sponge | host: Mycale hentscheli | place: New Zealand: South Island, Marlborough, Capsize Point | collected 2014-11-01
TAACTACCCATAGCACATTACTAGTTTATACATACCTAAGGGTGTTGAATTATGCCTATAGAGATTCCTATTCGACAAAGATAATGCCAGTAGTATATTTTGAGTTCTTTAGAATGCTGCAGTTGTCATCAAACATTATCTACCGTTTATTTTTCATGCACACAAGCCCATAATCATCAGTACAAACACTGCATTGAGGCAATACAAATTCAAATGCTCTTTCATACGATAGGCTTTCTTCAATATATATGTATCGTAGGCTACGATTATATTTTATGCAATCAATCACAGTCCTTTCTTTTCGAATTCCGGTGAATGAAAGTGACAGTTTTTTCAGTTTTTGACAATGTTTTAGACCTTCCCCAAGTAAAGTGACGCCCTCATCGCCAAAATTATTATTGTTAAGAAATAGAGTGTGTAATTTATGACAATTTTTTAGTCCATTTGCAAGAGGATCAGAAGCTTTGAAATCAATATTATTTCCTGATATGCTAAAAAAACTGAGATTTTTGCAGAATTTTAACACTTTGGCTATTTCCACAGCACCTTTTCTTTTTATAGAATTCAAAGCAAGATTCAATACTAACAAGGTGGAATTCTGATCCGGTCGTCTCTTCGATGTGCTTGACACCCAATGAGCAATTGCTACTGCACCATCTGGACCTATACTGTTACACTGAAACTGCAAGTGTTCCAACTCAATGCAATTCACTATGGACTTCATCAGCGCAATTGCTCCATCTGAACCAATTTTGTTGCTTTTATGACTAATCGATTTGAGATTGGTAAAATAGTTCAAGCTTTCAGCTAACTGTATTATTCCATCAGAGTCAATATTGTTTGTACTGAGATCAAGATTCATCAAATCTCGGCACACTGTTATTCCCACTGATAAAATCTGGAGGTCACATGAGTCTAAATTGTTTCTGCTTAGATCTAGCGACTGTATTTTGGGGCAGTGTTTCAACCCTTCACTTAATAGTTTAGCTCCCAGAACTTTATGAATTCCGGTGTTGCAAAGTTTCAAATGTACTAGTTGATCATGTTTCACACTCTTTGCCAATAGCTTGAAACAACCCAAGTCTATAATATTGTCTTGAATATGTAATGATTTAAGCTTGTGACTATTTTTAATTCCTTTCATGATATATCCAGAATATCTGCCAACATTTCCAACTCTTACTTCCTCTAATGTTGTCAAGGACTTCATGGCTTGTTGCAATGCCCTGGCTCCGTTTAAGCCAATTTTGTTATTTTTTAAGTATAGAATTTTTAAGTTAGTGCAACTACCCAATCCTTGGAGTAAAATTTGAGCTTCATTATCAGTAAGTTCCTCAATACAATTGTTGTTTAAGCTCAACTCTTGCAAGTGAATTGACCTCTCCAGCGTCCAAAATGATACACCAATATTTGACAGCTGATTACTGTCCAACTTTAGGTTCTTTAATAAAGTGCATCCTTTTAGCCCTTTAAACAAGACTTCACAACCATCCTGCATTATTATATTTTTCTGTAGACTCAGAACCTCAAGCTTATAGCAATACTTCAATCCAGTACTTAAAGCAGCTGCACCTTCACAGCATATACTATTGCCACTCAAGTCTAAATCTAGCAAACTGCCATACCACTTGTGTCCTTGTCTTGCGTATGATTTACCATCGCATCCGTTCCTCTCAATGTGGTCATTCAAATGTTTCTGAAGAAATTCTTCATATTTGGCGTCTGCACTGTCAGTCTTATATTTGAATAATTTCTTGCCTATTCTTAACCATCTTGCTAGGCCAGCAGCACCTTGACTACCAATACTGGTATCACTTAAATTTAAGATTTCAAGTTGAATGTCTTTCAAGTGATAGGCCAAGCTTTCTACTCCTTCACATTCGAGCCTATTCCTACTCAAGTCAAGAATTCTCAGATTAGAGCAGAATCTAATGTTCCTAAACAAGTCATTTATTTTCTTCAAATCACAGTTGCTAAGATTTACAGTTCTTAAAAAGTGGCAATGTAGGATTCCTTGAGCTAGTGCCTCAGTTGCTGAATCACAAAACCTTCTGTCACTAAGATTTAGTGTTAGCATGTTACCATGGCAATGTATGGCTCTATTAATAGAATCTGGATGGGACAAACTAACGAGTTTTAATATACTGTTGTTGTCGTCTATTTTAACTTTGTGAGACAATTCTTGTAACTTGTTCATAGTTCCTCCCAAAATACGACAATTATTCAATTTTAGTTTAAAATTGTCACACATTTCACATGAAATCTTGGCTAAAGCTAGGGCTGCTTCATCCCCAAAGCAATTCCCCTCCAAATTTAACTCCTGTAATTTAGAAGGTAACAACGAACCAGAAATAGCCATGGCTCCATCATTGCCTATCATGTTGCATGACAGAGACAAGTGGGTTAATTTAGTGCACTTTTGTATAATTTGAGATACAGCAATTGCCCCAGAACATGTTATTTGATTAAAATCCAATTGAAGTGATTCCAAGTTTCTTATAAGATCTGCATTCATTAGATATTTCAAATCAGAATCAACTAAATCGCAGTTCACAAGTATCAAGTTTGGAATTTTGAGGAAGTCGGGGACCAAAGACAAATCAATATCTATATTGCTTAAAATACTCTCAGGAATATCACAAAAGGGCTTAATTTTGCAATTGAAGGAATTTAACAAGTGAATAAAACACTTCTTGTGGCTTTCAGAACTAAACTCATTATAAATATATCTTACTTCTTCCAAGTTAGAACTGCCAAATGACAACTTATCTAACAAATCTTTACATCTGCATTGTCTAGAACATTCTGCTTTCTTGATTGGCATGCGAATTCCTAAATACTTGAGATTTGGTAGTTTTATATCATTTGTTAATAATTCAATCTGTTCTGGTCCTAATTCAACGTTCTTCAAGCAAAGTTTGTTTAAGAAATGGAATCGTTTTAGTAATAGCATGATAGCCTCTATCTGCCCTTCTTTATGACTTTTGACAGAAAAGCTAAGAGAAGTTACTTTGTAAACTTCAGCACTCTTAATTTTATCTATTAATATCTGAGCTCCATTTTCATCAAAGGTGCAGCCATTGAATATCAAGGCGATGCCGGTAGTTGAGGTTTCATTGCACAAGTAGGCTAGTGCATTCCAGTCAGTTGGTAAAAAAAACTTGATTATTAAATTCCAGAGACCTGATATGACGGTCTACAAATATAGAGTCACAAACGATGCTTTGCTGTGACTCAAATGCACACTGTATCCTATATAAATCATTTAAATGTTTCGATTTCATGATTTCCAGTGCGTTGGTGCTACAAGAGTTGAAAGTATTGGATCCACAAAAAAACTTCCATACCATAAGCATTTCTTCATTATTAACATTCTTTCTGATTATTTCAAGCTGCTTCTCCGTAGGACACATTTGTATATGACATGCTGCGAGAAACTCTTGAAAGGTCAAATGTAAAAAAGAGCAAAAGTTTTGCATGCCAATGAGCTCAGCTGTTTCATCTGTTGTGACTAAGCCCAAATAATGGACATCATAATTTTCAGGGAGATCGGATTCGCTATATTCCATAATAATTGTTTGTTTTGACTCTACTGTCATCTCAAATGCAAGTTTCAAAACTTTAACAAAGGAATCTAATATAACTCCATCTAGATTACTCAATGAGCCATATACCTTGGCGATCTTATCACGCTTTAATTTGCGCTTAATAGCCAAAAGCGTAAAACGTTCATACATTTTAGTCTCAGTTACTGGAATGCGTTCAATAGGCTGTTAGTAGATGAAACATATCATGGCAGCATGCACGGGCAAATAGCACATGTGTAATAGGTTTACATGTGATAACAAATAGTCTTTTAATTTTTTGGCTGTTTGTACGTCTGGTGAATAATATGAATCAATGTAACTAAAAATAGATTTTCTAGAGAAGCCGAGCACTTCTATACGCTTTGATACTATAATATCGCCATCACATCGTAAGTTGACAGATCCTACAGGACGTGAAGCTACAATGATCATAGCATTTGGAAGGTATTTTTTGTGTACTAGCCTATGAATGCAATCGTCTTCATTATCTCTATGCTTGTACTCATCTAAACCATCAACAATAAAACAGCAACCTCTGCCGTTCTCTTTCTCTATCTTAAAAACTAGCTTATCTCTCATATCAGCACTACTATAAAACGGTTCTAGGATAAGAGAAAAAGTAATATCGCGAGAAGCAGTTAGGATTCTAAGAGATATCAAGAACACAAAATTAGCGCCCGTCAAAATGTCGGGTGTAGTGGCCCAGTCTTTGCTAAGTTTACGGGTAAGAGTAGATTTACCACTACCTGGCCGTCCTTCTACTAAAACAAGCGCTCCATCTTCATATTTTTGAAAATATAATTCATACTCACCGACAATTTTCTCTCTTAAGATATCATCCACATCTCCTCTAACTGAATCATCAAGAATTTTATTTATAGTCCTGTCTTCATTTATTAGGGCGAGTGTAATAAAAGTCGAATTACCAACTGGAGGCCATAAGTCTTTACTGATTTCAGGTTTGCGAGAATAAATATCTAAAAGATTCTTTTTTTCTGGTGAAAATATAACTGTTAATGTTTTCTTTGCAGTAGCTCGAATATTTCCATTAATACTACAGGAATATTTGCCTTCTATTCCTTGACAAGCATGCTTAATAAACAACATGTTACTAGAGACACCAGAGTATCTGCCATTGTCACAGAGTGATTTGTTACCTTTATACCACTGGAATTTGTCAGACTCATTAGACTGAACTTCCAAAATGGTAGACTTACCATCGGAAACTTGACAGTCACTTAACCCATCAACTTGAAGGCGATCCATTTTAAATCTTTCCGCAGGTGACTCCATAGTAAGCACTTTTTCTCGAAAGTCATTCAAAAAAGTTTCCGATGTCGCAGTCTCACTTACGAGTCCACTTTGAAGAGCATTCTTCAAAATATCTAGACTTACGAAACGCTTCTTATTGTACCATCGTAATAAAATATAATACAATTTACATTTATCACTAGAGAACTTTGCTATTTCTGCTATGTCTGCTTGACAGAGTTGCAGCATTATTCCAAGTTGTTCCCATTTATGGGATACATTATGTAACACTTCTGCTAATATGTTAACATGCTCTTCTACCAAAACAAAGTCTTTCTCTTTACTGACTTCATCTGACTCATTCTCTTTAATCTCTTTTAGCAAATAATAACAAATACCTTTCATCTCATCGTATCTTTGTAATATCTCTAAGAATTTTATGATCAAACTCGAACCCTTTTCAGTGCTTAGTAACGATACCTTTTTCTCAATGTTTGTGAATGCCACATGCAACAAATATCTTGCTTTTAGTGTGGGGTTTAGATGATCAGGATCAGGATCCAAAGATGCGAATTTTTTGAAGTCTTCGTCTGAAATGATTTTACCAGAAAAGAGGGAACCAGCCACTTTCTCAATAGACTGAACCTTCTCCATTGCCAAAGTGAGAGCCTCTTTGTGTTCTCTCAGAATATCCATTTTCTGTGAGTCAGCCATGGCTACGTACAAAATGAAGCATCCAAACAGTGGCAGGTGTCATCACACATGACCTCTGAATACCCTTATTCTCTCTACTAACTATATTCATTGTCACATGTCCTACTACATATGAATTTTTGTTGAGTTGATATTACATTGTTCATAATGATGCCATTCCTCATGGCTACTTTGGTCCATGATATCTGTGACCTCACCAATTTAATATAATAAACAAATTTGTACTTTAGTTGAATCAAAGTTACCAAGTGTCATTTGATGTGACCTGTAAAACAATTATGATTATTGTTATCCCTGAATGATGCCACAACTATTACAATTGTTATTGAAAGGGTTATCCCACAGCAAAATTTTGTGGCACTGATCCCTCTTCAAACTTTGAGAGGCTCCAGCCTAGTAGACCATTGCGGGCAATTAGTGTAACTTACTTCAGAGATATGATAATTAAGTTTGAGGTGAGCGCTGTACCCACACGCTTAGCAATTATAGCTAGTCTTTGGTGGAGAATGCTGTAGCATTTGGGTTCATTACTCACTATGGAGGAAACATCATACGCATTCCATTCATTTCAAAACAGGAATTGTACAATAATATAATAATATAATTATTACTATATTATAGTAATTGTCAATGATTCCGATGTTGAATTAGTGTGTATTAGCTACAGTAGGCAAGGATAGGACAACTCAAGTTTTGCCAACATTGTGTATAAATTATATAGCTAATAATAGATATTAATTTGTTAGCTAAGACTTTTTCAAGCGTCACTAATGTGTGAAATTCTGTTTTGTTCTGGGTTTGGGTGAGATTTTTTTTCTTCTGTGACACTCACTATGTAGGCCCAAAATTCTCATGAATAGTGAAAGTTGAAATTAAAATTGAAAATAGTAATCAGCTTGAAAATTTGAAGTACAATATAGAATGATAAATGTTATAATGAAAATATAATGTGATTGTAACTGGCTTCATATTTTTGATGATTCTGTTCAGGATATGTGTGGCTTCTGTGTGACTTGCTTTTTAGAATCTCTCATGAGTTTTTCTGTATTCTTCTGCTGTTTAAGCTATAAAATCACAACAACAAACAAATACAATGATATAAACAAATACTATGACATAAACAAATATAATGATATAAACAAAATACTATTACATACACAAATACAATGGTATGAACACTCACTCACTCAGGGAATGTTAACTTACATTTATTTTTCAATTTTTGCTTTATCTCAATAATAGTTATATCTAGTCTGGTCTGCTGCAGCTTTCTGTAAAAGAAAAGAAAAGAAAAAATAGCAATCATGACACAGCGAATGATATTTAATAATTTAGGATTTAAATTTTAAGTTCAACCATTGAAATGAATGCTGTTTGTAGTTCAAAAATTTTGAAGTCAGATATCTATTGTATTATAACTACCCATAGCTACATTACTAGTTTATACATACCTAAGGGTGTTGAATTATGCCTATAGAGATTCCTATTCGATAAAGATAATGCCAGTAGTATATTTTGAGTTCTTTAGAATGCTGCAGTTGTCATCAAACAAGCCCATAATCATCAGTACAAACACTGCATTGAGGCAATACAAATTCAATTGCTCTTTCATACGATAGGCTTTCTTCAATATATATGTATCGTAGGCTACGATTATATTTTATGCAATCAATCACAGTCCCATCTTTTCGAATTCCGGTGAATGAAAGTGACAGTTTTTTCAGTTTTTGACAATGTTTTAGACCTTCCCCAAGTAAAGTGACGCCCTCATCGCCAAAATTATTATTGTTAAGAAATAGAGTGTGCATTTGTTGACATTTTTTTAGTCCATTTGCAAGAGGATCAGAAGCTTTAAAGTCAATATTATTTCCTGATATGCTAAAAAAACTGAGATTTTTGCAGAATTTTAACACTTTGGCTATTTCCACAGCACCTTTTCTTTTTATAGAATTCAAAGCAAGATTCAATACTAACAAGGTGGAATTCTGATCCGGTCGTCTCTTCGATGTGCTTGACACCCAATGAGCAATTGCTACTGCACCATCTGGACCTATACTGTTACACTGAAACTGCAAGTGTTCCAACTCAATGCAATTCACTATGGACTTCATCAGCGCAATTGCTCCATCTGAACCAATTTTGTTGCTTTTAAGACTGATCGATTTGAGATTGGTAAAATAGTTCAAGCTTTCAGCTAACTGTATTATTCCATCAGAATCAATATTGTTTGTACTGAGATCAAGATTCATCAAATCTCGGCACACTGTTATTCCCACTGATATAATCTGGAGGTCACATGAGTCTAAATTGTTTCTGCTTAGATCTAGCGACTGTATTTTGGGACAGTGTTTCAACCCTTCACTTAATAGTTTAGCTCCCTGAACTTTATGAATTCCGGTGTTGCGAAGTTTCAAATGTACTAGTTGATCATGTTTCACACTCTTTGCCAATAGCTTGAAACAACCCAAGTCTATAATATTGTCTTGAATATGCAATGATTTAAGCTTGTGACTATTTTTAATTCCTTTCATGATATATCCAGAATATCTGCCAACATTTCCAACTCTTACTTCCTCTAATGTTGTCAAGGACTTCATGGCTTGTTGCAATGCCCTGGCTCCGTTGAAGCCAATTTTGTTATTCTTTAAGTATAGAATTTTTAAGTTAGTGCAACTACCCAATCCTTGGAGTAAAATTTGAGCTTCATTAACAGTAAGTTCCTCAATACAGTTGTTGTTTAAGCTCAACTCTTGCAAGTGAATTGACCTCTCCAGCGTCCAAAATGATTCACCAATATTTGACAGTTGATTACTGTCCAACTTTAGGTTCTTTAATAAAGTGCATCCTTTTAGCCCTTTAAACAAGACTTCACAACCATCCTGCATTATTATATTTTTCTGTAGACTCAGAACCTCTAGCTTATAGCAATACTTCAATCCAGTACTTAAAGCAGCTGCACCCTCACAGCATATACTATTGCCACTCAAGTCTAAATCTAGCAAACTGCCATACCACTTGTGTCCTTGTCTTGCGTATGATTTACCATCGCATCCGTTCCTCTCAATGTGGTCATTCAAATGTTTCTGAAAAAATTCTTCATATTTGGTGTCTGCACTGTCAGTCTTATATTTGAATAATCTCTTGCCTATTCTTAACCATCTTGCTAGGCCAGCAGCACCTTGACTACCAATACTGGTATCACTTAAATTTAAGATTTCAAGTTGAATGTCTTTCAAGTGATAGGCCAAGCTTTCTACTCCTTCACATCCAAGCCTATTCCTACTCAAGTCAAGAATTCTCAGATTAGAGCAGAATCTAATGTTCCTAAACAAGTCATTTATTTTCTTCAAATCACAGTTGCTAAGATTTAAAGTTCTTAAAAAGTGGCAATGTTGGATTCCCTGAGCTAGTGCCTCAGTTGCTGAATCACAAAACCTTCTGTCACTAAGATTTAGTGTTAGCATGTTACCATGGCGATGTATGGCTCTTTTAATAGAATCTGGATGGGACAAACTAACGAGTTTTAATACACTGTTTTTGTTGTCTATTTTAACTTTGTGAGACAATTCTTGTAACTTGTTCATAGTTCCTCTCAAAATACGACAATTATTCAATTTTAGTTTAAAATTGTCACACATTTCACATGAAATCTTGGCTAAAGCTAGGGCTGCTTCATCCCCAAAGCAATTCCCCTCTAAATCTAACTCCTGTAATTTAGAAGGTAACAGCGAACCAGAAATAGCCATGGCTCCATCATTGCCTATCATGTTGCATGACAGAGACAAGTGGGTTAATTTAGTGCACTTTTGTATAATTTGAGATACAGCAATTGCCCCAGAACATGTTATTTGATTAAAATCCAATTGAAGTGATTCCAAGTTTCTTATAAGATCTGCATTCATTAGATATTTCAAATCAGAATCAACTAAATTGCAGTTCACAAGTATCAAGTTTGGAATTTTGAGGAAGTCGGGGACCAAAGACAAATCAATATCTATATTGCTTAAAATACTCTCAGGAATATCACAAAAGGGCTTAATTTTGCAATTGAAGGAATTTAACAAGTGAATAAAACACTTCTTGTGGCTTTCAGAACTAAACTCATTATAAATATATCTTACTTCTTCCAAGTTAGAACTGCCAAATGACAACTTATCTAACAAATCTTTACATCTGCATTGTCTAGAACATTCTGCTTCCTTGATTGGCATGCGGATTCCTAAATACTTGAGATTTAGTAGTTTTATATCATCTGTTAATAATTCAATTTGTTCTGGTCCTAATTCAATGTTCTTCAAGCAAAGTTCGTTCAAGAAATGGAATCGTTTTAATAATAGCCTGATAGCCTCTATCTGCCCTTTGTTATGACTTTTGACAGAACAGCTAAGAGAAGTTATTTTGTAAACTTCAGCACTCTTAATTTTATCTATTAATATCTGAGCTCCATTTTCATTAAAGGTGCAGCCATTGAATATTAAGGTGATGCCGGTAGTTGAGGTTTCATTGCACAAGTAGGCTAGTGCATTCCAGTCAGTTGGTAAAAAAACTTGATTATTAAATTCCAGAGACCTGATATGACGGTCTACAAATATAGAGTCACAAACGATGCTTTGCTGTGACTCAAATGCACACTGTATCCTATATAAATCATTTAAATGTTTCAATTTCATGATTTCCAGTGTGTTGGTGCTACAAGAGTTGAAAGTATTGGATCCACAAAAAAACTTCCATACCATAAGCATTTCTTCGTTATTAACATTCTTTCTGATTATTTCAAGCTGCTTCTCCGTAGGACACATTCGTATATGACATGCTGCGAGAAACTCTTGAAAGGTCAAATGTAAGAAAGAATACAAATCTTTCACACCAAACAGTTTTGCTGTTTTATCTACAGTAACTAAGCCCAAGGAATGGACATCGGAACCGTTTTTAGAAAGAGTAGGGCCCAATGTAATAGTTTGCTTTGACTGTATTGTCATTTCAAAAGCTACCTTGCAAACTTTAGTAAATGACTCAAATATATCTCCATCCAAATCACTTAATTTATCATATTCTATTGGATTGCCATCACATTCTAACTTGCGCTTGATAGTTAGAAGTGTGAAATATTCATACATTTTAGTCTCAGTTACTGGAATGTCTTCAATAGGCTGTTGGTAGATGAAGCATATCATGGCAGCATGTACAGGCAAATAGCACATGTGTAATAGGTTTACATGACTCCTTAAGTAGTCTTTTAATTCACCCTCTTTTTGCATGCTGTGCTCATTTTGAGAGAAATAGGAGTCCACATATTTGAATATAGACTCTCTAGAGAAACCAAGCACTTCTATCCTTTTTGATATTTTAACGTAACGTCTCAAATCAACGGACCCTATGGGACGTGAAGCCACAATAACCATAGAATTGTGGAGATACTTTCGATACAGAAGTTTATGAATGAGATTATTGGGATCATTTCTTGGCTGGTATTCATCCAAACCATCAACAATAAAGCAGCACCCTTTGCCATTCTGTTTTTCTATTTTATCTACTAATTCTTTTCTCATGTCAGAACTACTATAAAAAAGTTCCAGAATATAAGATAATGTAAGACCTTGAGAGCTTAACATGCGTAATGAAATTAGGAAAACCAAATTGGAGCCCATTAAAATATTAGGTTTAGAGGCCCAGTCTTTACTCATTTTTCGAGTTAGAGTAGTTTTACCACTACCTGGTCGTCCTTCTATCAAGACAAGCGCTCCTTCCTCATATTTTTGGAATAATAATTTATACTCTCCTGTTTCCTTCTCTTTCAAAATGTCATCCATGTCTCCCCTAACTGAATCATCATGGATTTTATTGTAAGGTCTGTTCTCCTTTATAAGAGCTAGTTTAATGAAACTAGAGCTTCCTACTGGAGGCCACGAGTCATTGTTTATTTCAGGTATTCTTTTGTAAAATTTCAGAAGATTTTTTTTTTCAAGAGAGAAAATAACTTTTAAAGTTGTTGGTTCCTTTTGTCCAATGTTATAGCTATAATTTCCCTGTATTCCTTGGCATGCCTTTTTTATTAGCAGAAACTTCTGGCATACTCCGCTATATTTCAAATCATCACAGAGTGGCTCTCCATTTTTAAGCCAGTGGTACTTTTCTGATTCATTACAAGCACTTGTTGCTTCTAAAATTGTAGACTTACCATCAGAAACTTTGTAGTAGTTTGGTTTTAATGTAAAAGAAGATTTTTTCTGATGTGCTTTTTCAGTAAGAGGAGGTACTAAAGAAATAATTTTTTCTTGAAATTCTTTGACAAACTTTTCCGATACCCGAGCTTCACTTACAATTTCATTTTTAAGAGCTCTCTTTAAGGCTCCTAATGTTGGGTGGTGTTGGCAACTATTATACCATAAGGCTACTAATGTTGGGTGGTGACGACTATACCACTGTAGCAGTATATTGTATAGTCTAAGGTTATTAGTGCGACTATTACGACATTCTTCTATTTTAGACTTAGAAAGATTTAGAGCTATTCCAATTTCCTCCCATTTATGTGACACCTCTTGTAATATCTTTGCTAACAAATTTACATGTATTTCTAAAACTATATCGGTGTCCTCATCAAAGAAATCTACTGCATTAGGTTTACCAGCCTCACTTCCATTGATTTCCTTCAGCAAATTGTAAGTAACTGCTTTCATTTCTCTAAAACTGCTCAATGCTTTAATGAGAGTAATAACCTGGCTTGCCTTAGTATTAGTGGTTGTCAATGCAACATGCAACAAATACCTTGCTGTTAAAGCTGGATCCAAATGATCAGGATCAGGATCCAACGAGAAGAAGTTACTGTGAATGTCTTTTGGAATTAATTGTTGAGAGAACAGAGAGTTAGCAACTTCTTCCAAATTATGAATCTTCTCTACAGCAGATATAAGTGCTTCTTCATATTTTCTCATAACATCCATTTTCTGTAGCTCAGCCATGGTGTTTACAGCAAATTGGGTCAACAATCTCTGAAATAGATCTCAGAATGTCAGTGACAGGATCTTCGAAAACAGCCCACTGTGAGCACTATTTCATTTTGAGATAATGGGCAAAACACAATAACGGGATAGTTTTGACAAAAAAAAATTATTTTTGCTAGACAGTATCTACGTACCTTCCTTTAGCTTTCTCCAAAGATTCAGCTCTTAAAAGCGTTTCTTTCACACAGAGCGCGTCGCTTAAAGTTAACTCACTTTTTTTCAGTTTTTAATTTACGGAAATTGAAATTCAATTTATCGCGTAAGTAAGTGCACGCGGAAAGAACCGCGCCCTTTCGTGACCCGGAAAGTATACGGAACTTTTTCAATGTTTAGTAACTAGTGGTGTGCTTGAGCACAAATGGCGAGCGAGCCTAAAGACTGTACTATTTTTATTGACTTCTAACACTGAAGCTACTGAAAATAAGGTCCAGTTTTTAATTTAGCATACAGGGTAAAGGGATTTCAGTGCCATAGTAACAACTCTCTGCAACTGCTTGAATTGAAGGAAAAAGCAACAACAACAAAACAATACATGTTATTTAAAAAAGTTTTCTTTGTGATATTCTTTAGCTAAGTAGTGGTTGTAACACACAATGCTTTGACACAGCTGGACATGCACCTACACAGACTTACCTTCGCAGTAGTCTAGTGGACAATGTATTTTCAGGTAAATACTGTGCGCACGGCTTATAACCATGACAAAGAGTGCATTGACTTACCACCGCCACTAACTCGAATAGAAATGGAAGTCCCTTAAGTTGTCAAGTTTGAACTGCACCCGCAAAAGAATTCAAAACGGTAAACAATTCAATTTCTAGGGTGATACGGGTACTGATCGATAAACCAGAGGATTCTGTTTAGTGCAATTTGGGACGGGGTCGACAACCTAACTAACACAAAAACGCCAGGGTCAAAGTACAAAAATGCCTTACGTACGTCCATACATATATACAAATAAATAAATAAATAAATAAACTAGCTAACATCCCCGATTTTCGATTGTGTTACCCCTGTAAGTGTCTCGCTCGCTACGCTCGCTCGCCAACAAAAAAAAATTGATGGTGTGCTCAAAGTGGGATGTTTCTCCCATAAATCTATTTGTATGGGGCTGCAATGTTTTAGCATCACATGATATCCTAGCAACCATCGTTCAATACTTGCCACATGTGAATTTCAGTAAGCAGTGTGCAACAAGGCAGTCTGCCATGTGTTAGACTTTGATTGAGCATTAACACTACTGCCACCAAGTAAGAAAACAATTTACTGGCTTTTCATACACTCAAATGAGTATAATATTGGACAAGACAAAGAGGAGGCAGTGACAAATGACCCCAAACGGAATGTCAATACATGACCACAAACAAATGTAATTACATTCCCCCCTCTATAAGTTAAATTATTGAAGATCAAAGAAATATATTAGATTTTGGGATGCTTCAAAAGTGCTAAACTTGAGCAGCTAATTTATTTGGCGCTGAATAGAGTCAGGCTTCACAAAGTTCATGGTGCAATTTTTTTAAAGTGAGGTATACTAACACACTGCCCCCAATTACTCTAGACCTCAGCAGGAATGAGTTGGATTCAAATGATATTCAATTTCTGTCGAAAGAAATAGCCACATACACAAAAGGGACAAATTTTAATCTTGGTATTAATAGTACTGATTCTGTTGTCTGTTGGAGCAAACTATTTGGCTGAATTACAGTTCAAACACTTATTGTAATTAAGATGGATTAAACTCAAAGACCACAGAATTGATTGAAATGGTGCAGCTGCTTTGATGTTCAATTAGAATTAATGGAGCTTCAAAGAAATTGTATAGGTTCAGATGGTGCAACTTTAATGTTTTCTTTGTAGTAGCTGGAACATCTCCATTAATACTACTGGAATAATTGCCTTCTATTCCTTGACAAGCATGCTTAATAAACAACATGTTACTAGAGACACCAGAGTATCTGTCATTGTTACAGAGTGATTTGTTACCTTTATACCACTGGAGTTTGTCACACTCATTCGACTGAATTTCCGAAATGGTAGACTTACCATCGGAAACTTGGCAGTCACTTAACCCATCAACTTGAACGCGGTCCATTTTAAATATTTCCACAGGTGACGCTATAGTAAGCACTTTTTCGTGAAAGTCATTCAAAAATGTTTCAGATGTCGCAGTCTCGCTTACGAGCCCACTTTGAAGAGCATTCTTTAAAATATCTAGACTTACGAAGCGCTTCTTATTGTACCATTGTAATAAAATATGATATAATTTACATTTATTACTAGAGAACTTTGCTATTTCTGCTGTCTGCTCGACAGAGTTGCAACATTATTCCAATTTGTTCCCATTTATGGGATATATTATGTATCACTTCTGCTAATATGTTAACATGCTCTTCTACCAAAATAAAGTCTTTCTCTTCACTGACTTCATCTGACTTATTCTCTTTAATCTCTTTTAGCAAATAGTAACAAATATCTTTCATCTCATCGTATCTTTGTAATGTTTTTAAGAATGTTATGATCAAACTTGAACCATTTTCAGTGTCTAGTAACGATACTTTTTCTCAATCTCAATGTTTGTGAATGCCACATGCAACAAATACCTTGCTTTTAATATGGGGTTTAGATGACCAGGATCAGGATCCAAAGATGCGAATTTTTTGCAGTCTTCATCCAAAATGATTTTACCAGAAAGGAGGGAACAAGCCACTTTTTCCATAGACTGAACCTTCTCCATTGCCAAAGTGAGAGCCTCTTTATGTTCTCTCAGAATATCCATTTTCTGTGACACAGCCATGGCGACGTACAAAATGAAGCGTCCAAACAGTGGCAGGTGTCGTCACATGACCTCTGGATACCCGTATTCTCTCAACTAACTATATTCATTGTCACACATCCTACTATAGTGTTTGTCTTGTGGGTACTCCTTGTTAGCTACTAGCTAGCCACCGTTCTGAACGGAGTACCACAGATGCTACTATTGTGGAGTCAGAGAATTATTCCTTTCTAGATAACGCACACTGCATGAGGTGATACAAAAAGTAAAGATTGCGAAGTGACGTAATGATGATGTAATGTGTTGATAATGACATTCATAGAGTAGTTCACTACATTACTCCCCCGCCAGTGCTAATGTCATATAGTGCTCGAGATGTTTAGGGAATTTCATTCGACGACCAGCCTAGTGACAGCTGGACGAGGCTGGCTCGGCTGGTGGTTGAACCGTAGTAAACGTGGCTGGATGTTGAGGATGTGCAGCTATTTGCGCTGGGACCTCAGAGCGTTCAGCTGGTGTGGCTATGGGCATTGGATGTGAAGGCTTTGGAGATGTTGAATCACAATGAGCTGGTTTCAAGCGATCAACTGAAATCGTGTCTGTTCGTCCCCTCATGTCGAGTTGGTAATATTTGTCAGTTCTGCGAATGACCTTGAAGGGACCGTCGTAGGGTGGCTGCAGGAGTTTCTTGACGGAGTCACGACATACGAACACATGTGTGCAAGATTGCAACTTGGCTGGAAAATAGGTGGGTGTATGTCGAGGCTTGCGAGTAGTGGCAGGACTTGCAGTAGCCATGCAGGATCGAAGACGGTTGGCGAAGACTGTGGAGTCTGTGACCACTTCTGCAGGCTGAGGTGCGATGAATTCCCATGGCACTCGGAGAGCACTGCCATCGACTAACTCTGCAGCTGTGCACTTGCTGTCTTCCTTTACTGCTGATCTGATGCCAAGCAACACCCAGGGAAGTGCATCGGTCCACTGGTCTTGGGGAATGTGACACTTCAGAGCGCCCTTCAATTGCTGGTGAAACCTCTCGATGAGCCCATTGGCTTGAAGGTGATAGGCGGTTGTCCTGAGTCGATGAGAACTGAGTACTTTCATGAGGCTGCTCCACAGGTCGGACTGGAATTGACTGCCTCTGTCAGTGGTAACAGTGGTTGGAGTGCCAAATTTGGCTACCCATCCTTGTATGAATGTGCGAGCGATTGTCTCCGCTCGAATATCTGGCAATGGCAGTGCTTCCAGCCATTTTGTAAATCGATCAATGACAGTTAGCAGATAGGAGTATCCATTTGAGTGTGGAAGTGGTCCAACGAGGACAAGATTTATGGAATCGAAGCGAGCGCTGGGTGGTGCGAAGGTGGACAAGGGAGCGAAGGTATGCCAATTAACTTTGCTGCACTGACAGCGTAAACACTCTTTGGTCCACTGTCGGACGTCCCGGTTGATGTGTGGCCAAACGAATCTCTCTGTGATGAGATGCTGAGTTGCTCTGATGCCTGGATGAGACATCGAGTGCAAAGTGTCGAACACCAATCGGCGCATGCCAGCTGGAACAAATGGACTGGGCTTGTGTGTTGTAGTGTCACACAGGAGAGAAAGATTAGTTGTGCCATCCAAGGGTGTGCGTTGGAGCTGTAAGCGAGATGTCTCAAGATGACTCATTATGTGTCGTAATTCCGGGTCTGTCTGTTGTTGGTGGGCCATATCATATTGAACTAAAGTTACAAAGTGTCATTTGATGTGACCTGTAAAACAATTAGCTATGAATTATGCTTAACTGAACGATGTCACAACTACAACAAGATGCACAATTTTTTTGTTATTGAAAGGGATATTATAGCCCTCATCCTCCCTTCAAACTTTGAGAGGCTCCAGCCTTCACCCCACCTCAGGCAAAGTCTGGACGTTGAAAGCTGTACATTAGGTAAGGTGTTCAGCTGCGCGAGAAAATTTGTGAAAGGTCACTCAACGGGCGTGGTGATCTCCGCCCCCAGAGCGAAAGAGGCGGGGCTGAGTCAAGATGTGATTCAATGCTGGGACGGAACATCATGTCGGTTGGACGGAGAAATTGGAAGCTTCTCTCTTCTTTATTGGGCTTTCTTCTCTACCTGTCTAGGGCGCAAGAGATTCCAGTACTATCAAACTACTTTAGCGGATACGTCGAGACGGTGTCCAAAGTAGGAGACAGTGTTGCCACGCTATGGTTAGCCAGGGTGAGTAGGTGACACAGTGATGATTATTTTTATTACTGACCTGGTGGTGCTTTGTTGTAGCTTTCTCCTCGGAGTGTTGGTCTTTATAAACCACATTCTCACAACCACACTCTCACAACCACACAGCACATTGATTCAGAGTATTCATTATACTGAGTAAGCTATAGCAAAAACACAAAGGAGTGCTTGATGATACAATAGAGCTCCTTTTTCCAAATAATCCATGCTATAACATTGAATTGCTGAACATTTGAGTAGGTGACACAGTGATGATTATATTTATTACTGACCTGGTGGTGCTTTGTTGTGGCTTTCTCCTCGGAGTCTTGGTCTTTATAAACCACATTCTCACAACCACACAGCACATTGCTTCAGAGTATTCATTATACTGAGTAAGCTATAGTAAAAACACAAAGGAGTGCTTGATGATACAATAGAGCTCCTTTTTCCAAATAATCCACGCTATAACATTGAATTGCTGACATGTCATAGCTAGATATATGCGGTGAAAAGATTAACTTACCTATTCAGGAATAACAAGACTACGCTAGAGGATCGTTTAGTTCCTATTCAATTACTTTCCATATAATTTACCGTTCAGTTCGTTACATGTAGCCATGTCACCCTAGCATGATATTTCACTCTCTCCACACTGCTGTAGGAACTTGTAAAGTAATGTACAAATGTTGTACATTTAACACATTCGTAATCATAGAAACAAAGAAAAAAGAATACTATTTTTGAAAATTCAATCAAGTAAGTGATTCCGACATGACCAGAAAGAATGTCGCCATGAGTCAATAGGGTAGCAGCCTAATATCCATTTACACGGGTATAAACATACATAGATTACACAGCCAGTGGATTAGTCGTCAACATCTAGCCTCTTATTATGCCCAGCTTCATTATTGTGTAGTAATATAAGCACTTTCACTGTGAGTAGGTGTTACTGGTTGTTATGGCATCTCTTACTAGTGTATTGACTACATAGCTGTGGCTGTGGCTTTCAATTTCAAAACATTTAGTAGGCTGTCTTCTTTAAAATGGTCAGATTTCAAGTAATGACATGTTTAATACCAAGATAAGCTTATATTTTCCTTATTTGGGGGCATCTTTTAAATGTATATTAACAGCTTGTTTTGGCGCAATGTACATGCTTAGAAGTGATCATATCATTCATTTAGCTCAGTAATGGATGCAGCATCTAGCAGCTGGAATTTGTATCAGTCCAAGTTCTTGAAGTACCTATAGTGTGTCAATTTTTTTTTATGTTTCAAATCCTCGTAAAAAGACGAGTCCAAGTTATGATAGTGTGTGCATCCATTTACTGCCTCCATGCTAAACCAGCCTTGCACCCAGTAGTAATCTTGGGGGTAGGGAGTGAAGAATCAAAGCTATAGAAATGGTCAGTGCAAGTATCAGTGAAGTTCTACACATACACTATGAACAAATCCAGCCAGGCTGATTGGTTGGTTGGTTGATTGGTTGATTGGTGAGCGAGCTAGTGTGACTATTCCCAGCAGTTGTTCTTGATAGTTTTTTGGTTGAAAATTTTGAGAGGCATAGATAGTGACACGGTTTAGATAATTCTATAGTTAGCTGTTATTTGTTGGACTCTACACACGTCAATAAACTTTAATTCTTATACAACGTTTCGACCAAGTTTGCTGGTCTTCTTCAGGTACAGAAATACAGAAAGTGGAGAAGTTTTATGTATTTATTGCATTTTCAGTTGTTTTTTGTTGTTTTTTTTGTTTTTGTTTTCATTTTGTAAATAAGGTGAATGTCATAGAGAATTGCACGTTTTTTTTTAATGTTCTTATGAATATCATATTTCTAGCAAGCATAGCTATTTACACTTTGTCAGCGTGCAAGAACTCACCAGAGGGTCAACAATAGAGGAAAGAAACCCTTTGTAAAATGATTCCCGCTTCAATGAAACTCTTTCTTTAGCTTCACATGGAAGACTCATTTGCATCATGTCACTATTAGACATCTCTATGGTTACTACAATGCAAGCCTTAGGTTAGTTTCTCCGTCACTAGCCCTTGGCCTAGTAAAGGACCTGGACATTTCACTGGCGTAAGAAGATAATTTTGAGTGGGGGGGCTGACTGTGGTCAGTAATCTAATTAAGCACAGAGGTAATGGGCATTCCTGCCTAGTATTTTACATCTCTGAGAATTGAGAATAGTTCTTTAGTACATTTTTCATGAGAATTGCAAACAAGGTAGACAACAACAATGTAGATAATTAAAGAAGAATGATAGTTTACTTAAAAATGTCCAAAATAGTTTATTCTGCGTGTGTTTACTGACACAAAATCATTAGCAACTTTTTCTAAATCAAGCAAGTCAGTAAATGACTTGTGAACATACAGGATGAATAAGCTATTAAGGCGCTGGGCTGTCATTGAGCTTCTGAGGAAAGCTTTAATTCTTTCGTAGAGAAGAAAATGACCTTTCAGTAGTAGCACTTGTGACAGGATAGGTCAAGTATACTTGAACTAGCTTGTCCACTTCGCTGAGCATGCCTCTAACAATATTGCTCTGATTCAGTGCATCGGCAATTGTCCTCACATTAGTGACAGTCTTGATAGATCCACCAAATGCAGTGTTAATTGTATCTGCCAGCATGGCAATTTGAATATAAAGTCGATCAATATCAGTGTGGTACTTTCAAGAATTTGATACAATTCTGGGAAAAGAGTGTGCTGACCATTAGCTGACTTGATTAAAAAAGACTCAATTTTCTGCACAACAGATAGATCCGACTGATCAAAGCGTCGTTCTATTTCTCCACATACCTGTTCTAAAACTTCAAAGTAAGCATGTCGATATCTCTCCTCTGGACTAGCAAAACGATGTGGCTGAGATCCATCATCTAGCCGCTTTGTTATATTTCTGTATCTAGGAAGAACAGGCTCATCAGTTAACTCTTGTGAAGATTGGAGAACATCCTCATAGAAAGCAGAAAATTTGCTGTCAGACCTCAAAATTGACACATGTGCCTGAAGCAAGTGTGCACCCTTCAATCCTTCACCAACTGTTGTATCCTTAGCCTGGAGGTTGATAGATAGTTGCTCAGCTGCAGCAAAAACTACAAATGACAGCTTAAAACTGAAGTACAGTTCAAAAGACTCCATCTGGATCAGTAAGCCTCTTGCTTTTGCAGCATATTCATCATGCCCCTCTTCAACTTGCCGTAAGCCGGACATGAGTGCTTTGTAATTGTTTAATACCCTATCAATTGCAGAATGCCGAACTGTCCACCTCATGGGACAAAGAGGCCTAAGTGAAGAAGGCACAGCTGCTGAGTCATCTCCAAATCTAATCTGTTGTTGAATATTCTGAAAAAGGCTTAATCTCTTAGGTGAAAATTTAATCAGCTGAACTAACTGCAAGATAAATTCAATACAGTTGCTCAATAGCTCACTTTTTCTCACTACATCTTGGATGCATAAATTTAGGCTGTGTGCAAAGCAATGAACATAGAGACATGAGTCAGTCTCTTTCTTCATCAAAACTTGAACACCACTTCTAACTCCACTCATGTTCGAAGCACCATCATACGCCTGGCCAATACAGTTAGTGATTGGCAGAGAGCACCTCAACAAACAATCCTTGACAACAGAGAATAAGGTGAAAGCTTTGGTATCAGGTAGTTGAAGTAAGCCTATTGCTGCTTCCTGAACCTCATAACTACTATCCACCCAGCGAATTGCAATGCAGATTTGTGCATTGTGTGATATGTCAGTTGCCTCATCAGCTATAAGCGAAAAATACTTTTATCTCCTAAGAGTTGCCTTAATACAGGTTGCCACAAAGAGTAATAATTTCATTGACAATGGCAGGTGAAATGTAGTCTCTTTTTTTAATCCAAGTAGCTAGCTGTGGTGAATCTGATGCTTGGAGTAGTAAAAACTGGTAGAGATTTCCTTCAAAAGCAACACTATCTTCATGGTGTCCACGAAAAGCAAGGCCTTGTCTAGCTAGATAGCGAATGCAGTGTAGTACCTTCATTAGCATAGTAAGTAAGTCCTTTGGGTAGGCAACTTTAAAATTTGAGCAGCATGAGCAAGTGCAGGTGTCAGCGATTGACTCACACTGTGCACGTGAAGGGCAATCATCATCTGAGTCTTCATCTCTGTGAACTTGGTCAGCAGCTGTAACTGGCTCATCAGTTTCTAGGAAGTTTGTTTGACCTGCACATTGAAACTTATTTTTTAGATTTTGAACTGAAAAAGGAACAGAGAGTTTTTTCCTGTGACATATTGAATTTATAACTAACTTCAGTTGCTGCTGGAGTGACCTTTCTTGATTAGTGAAGCAGCTGTAAATGAAGCTGGTTAATTATTTGTGGTTACAGGTACAAATTACCTTGCAAAACTGGTGAGCTCCACCCCCCTTGGCCTCAGAACATAATAAAAGCTGGGGACTTCTACCCCCAAGCTTCCCTGGTTCTTAGCCTGTGGATGGAATTTAAGAGCAAGAGACTGTTGATTATAGCTCTGATTAAGAGAGGCTCAAATTCTTGCACAACAGATCGGACTGAATTGGAGAGAGTTAGAGGTTTGTGGCTCACATAGTGACAGGTATGTGGTTGTGTTAAGAGGTGCTACATCTCTTTTGAGGCAAGTGGCCTTGAGTTGATTAACATTATTTTAGTCACCATTGAGATTACCTAGCAAGACTGGTGAGATTTATCTTGTGCCCTCAGCAGGGGAGGCTCTGCTCCCCTTACTTTCAGGCTGGGGGGGCTATAGCCCCCCAAGCCCCCCTGGTTCTTACACCAGTGCATTTACAGTGTGGAAACAAGAGTCATATGATGGAGGAGAAATGCTGAAATGAATTTTACAAGTACCAACCAGTAAAAAAAAACAAAAAAAACGTTTATGTATACTAAGTACATTACCTATTTACTCTGACCTATTCCTTTGTAGTCAGTGAGAGACACTGAAAGTATCCAATAATTTGATTCTAAGCGAGTCCCGTGAAATTAGAATGTAAAACTCAATGAGAGGTAAATCCACTGCCAAGTTATACTGTCTCTACACATAGAGAGAGAGAGAGACTTTAGAGTCAGTCAAGTTTGGTGGGAAAGCTGACAATGGGCTGTTAGTCTGGCGTCGCAGACCCTTTTCCTTCCCTAAATTGGTGGGCGGGGAGGAAGGAAAGGGTCTGGTAGCTCTAGTATCAACGACTTGTGCCGGCACCAAAATAGTGGCGCTCCAATCAGATTGCAGAATCGTTAATTGGCGAGCGAGCGTAGCGAGCGAGACACTTAAAGGGGTAAAAATGAAAAAATCGGGGATGTTTGTTTATTTGTATATATGTTTGGACGTACGTATGTCATTTTGTACTTTGACCCTCGCGTTTTTGTGTTAGTTATGTGGTCGACCCCATCCCAAATTGCACTAAACAGAATCCTCTGGTTTATCGATCAGTACCCGTATCACCCTAGAAATTGAATTGTTTACCGTTTTGAATTCTTTTGCGGGTGCAGTTAAAACTTGAAAACTTAAGGGACTTCCATTTCTATTCCAGTTAGTGGCGGTGGTAAGTCAATGCGCTCTTTGTCATGGTTATAAGCCGTGCGCAACAGTATTTACTTGAAAATACATTGTCCACTAGACTACCACTAAGGTAAGTCTGTAGGTGCATGTCCAGTTGTGTCAAAGCATTGTGTGTTACAACCACTACTTAGCTAAAGAATATCACAAAGAAAACGTTTAAATAACGTGTATTGTTTTGTTGTTGTTTTTTTCCTTCAATTCAAGCAGTTGCAGAGAGTTGTTACTATGGCACTGAAACCCCTTTACCGTGTATGCGAAATAAAAAAACTGGACCTTATTTTCAGTAGCTTCAGTGTTAGAAGTCAAAATCATTCATATAAAAATAGTATAGTCTTTAGGCTCGCTCGCCATTTGTGCTCAAGCACATCACTAGTGATAAACACATATGTGACAGGCTGTAGGAAAACAGACCACTTCATGCACAAAATCATTTCAAGGTACAGACCCATAAAGCGGTTCAAGTCAAGTTTTGTGTTTTCTTTTTTTTTTAGTATCAGTATTTACTTACACTGGTACCAAGTTTCAGCTCCCAATACAGTTATCTTCAAAGCCAGCGCACCGCTGAAGTTCACAAAACCTTTTAGTTCTCTCAGTTTACGGCGTAACTTTTCAATTATTACCGGGGAAATTAACGCGTGCGCGGGTTTTTTCCCTTACCTGCGAGGGTAATTCCCAGTTACTTGGCAATTAACGAAGCAGCTGACAACAATTTAGTACTGGTGACCAAGAAGCCTTACAGGATGTTATTGAAGACTATTTCACCATACCACAAAGTGACAATTCAAGTGAAAATGATGATTCTGATGATGATAGAGGTAAATAAAGGATTATTTTTACAGAAATCTTTATAAATAAACTTTTTTTTTTCACAATAAATCAATTAATGGATTTTTCTGTAGATTGCTTAAGTTTGCATAGCCCTGGTGCTGAACTCGATGATCAACCTGAAATTACTGGTGTAATGGAAAATGAAGAGAGTAATTTGTGTGATACAGAACAAGCTGATGATGGGACTGTGGTTGAAACTCCAACACTGACGGGAGAGGTCAATGATGCCTTGTCACAACTTGCTTCTTCAAGCAATACTGTGGGTAATGAATTGTCTAGTGAGACACTCCTAAGGCATCCATGGGCTCCAAATTCTGCAGATCTTCCATCTATTGTTCTTCCAAAGTCATTATCCCTTGAACGTCAATGGTATCTCTATAATACTGTCCAGATTTGGAAAGAGATTTGACTTGCCCATTGCCCTCAGTTCCGTTGCCCTCCAGTAGGCCTTGCAGTCCATTGCTTCCACCTTTTAGTACAATAGGTACAAACTCAACTGAAGTATGTGATGCTGAAGTTTATCCACCACCACAAAAGAAATAAAGAATTTGTAGCCTTGTAAAGAAGTTGTAGCCTATGTAAACAATTTGTAGCCTATGTAAATAATTTGTAGCCTATGTAAATAATTTGTAGCCTATGTAAATAATTTGTAGCCTATGTAAAGAATTTTTAGCCTATGTAAAGAATTTGTAGCCTATGTAAATAATTTGATCACAATAAAAGAACATGCACAAAACATTGAGTTTTGCTATTATACTTAACATATTACTCTATTTAATGCTTTCATATAAACTTTTTATTCCTCAATACCTACCACTTTTAGTCCTAGACTCATCTTTCACTTTGGAATTTTTTTTGTTCAACTTGTAATTATACTATCTGTATTAAAACTAAATTCAAATTAGTGTCTAACATTGTGCTTAGTTAAGTAGTTGTCATAACAGGAAGTAGTATTACAACACTAAAATTGGTAGTATACATTAGTGATCAAAAAGCACACAGACTGGCTAGATAACTTGGGTAGTGCAATAGAGAAAATAGCACAGAGACTAGCTAAGAATGACTGTAGGATACTTACCGATTTTTATTTTTTTTGCAAGATACCACGCCCCTGGGCACCACGTGGCAGTTCGCGCGAAACTACTACGTGATGCGGAGGTAACTTTAGAATACGGAACTTACCTCAAAAAATTAAAGTGCCGTTTTCTCCAATAACGCTTACTCGGGCTATCCTCTTCTGGCGTTCATAACTCGCCCTAGGAAGCGATTTAGAATATGATTTAAGGACCATTTAAATGGAAATTTTTTGTACTTTTCAAAAATAATAACTCATTTTTCAATTTTTGAGTGAAGTGGTCTGTTTTCCTATAGCCTGCCACATATATGCAAAATATAATGGTACATTCACAAGACTAGTAACTAAGGTTATAAAAAAAAACAAGTGTTATTTTAATAACTGTCAAATTCTTTAAACTATGCTGCTCCACAACTGACTTAGCCCAGCAAATATGGCAGTGATGAAGAAGGGAACACAAAGGAGGATAACGTGTAACCTTATATTGTCTCCACCTAAAAAAATAATGTAAAGGTACTAATAGTAATCAGCTTCTTCTTAATGACAAAATTTCCACTGTATAGGTATTAACTTTACATACATGAAACTATAGTATCAGCTATGTAGGAGCCCCATAAATTTACACTGTCACTGTGGTGTTTCACAACACAAATACTGCTATGATTAACAAGGATAGCCAAGTTGGAATTTTTAAATGAAATGAGAGCATTATTGTTGTGACAACAAAGATAAGTTAAAAAATTTGAAGTAACATTACTGTTAAAAAGAGATCTATTGCATTGCATACTTTGAAATTTAGCCATACTTCAAAGTTTCAAACAAGGCATATGAATCAAATAAAAAAAAAGTACCCATTACTAGTAAATTTTGGGTGCTTATCTCTAAGTTGTTGCATACATTATTTGCATAGCTAGAAGTTCTTTACAAGGAAGTTAATAGATACATTATTACTTTAAAACTACTAGTTATTTTAGTGGCAAGTTTAAAAGAATTCATTTGTGTGGCTGGTTTGAACTTTAACACAGTGAATATGACAAAGCTCTCAAGAAGGTCGGTTTTTTTCTTCTTCTAATCTACTGAAACAACTACAGTGCATGTTCATAAAATGTTTTATTTTTCAACTCACTATCTGTAGTAGTAGATGGTGGTGCTGGCTGATTATTTGTAGTTGTCGAGACTACTGGTAGTGATGTTGGTGGTGGCGATGTTGGTGATGGCGGATTCCTCAATTCCTGTGAACCAAGAAAATAGTCACTTGATATCAGTTTTCTAAACTAGCACAGAAAAGGACTTCATGGCTACAACTTTCATTTTTGGAAATAACATTATTCATAGCTTTGAACAAAGTTTTCACCTCCAAAATAGTTTACAGATAATTAAATCTGACCCTAGCGAAATTGTCTTCTCAACATATAGATATCACTTTCTGCCAAAAATTGACTTATCCACTAATAAAAGCTTTCACATGCAGTTCCAGCCCCCCACCCCCACCCCACTCCCACCCCACTCCACTCCCACCCCACTCCACCCCCACTCCACTCCACCCCTTCCCACTTCACCTTCCAAAAAAATGCAAGTATTTAACCACATAGTGGTTGATGGTAGGAGCATCAGCATAATTTAAGCATATAAAATTAAAGTAGATTATTAAACAAACATTAAAAGAATACCATTTTGGATATCCTAGATAGCTATTATTATAAGAAATGGTTGGTAGAATATGGCTAGCTGTGGTACAAGTTTTGATGTTGTTGTTATTGTTTTAACTTCAACTATGCTGCCAGGAAGTAAAATACTTCCATATGTAGATCATTAGATTGATTGATGTGAAGGCATTCCTATGCTACCACTGCAATTTATTGGATACTTTAAAAATTGTGTAAATAGCTAATGTTTTCCAGATTGCACTGCATAAAGAAAGGGTGACGTAAGATTTGATGTAAAATACAAACATTATTAAATGATATAGTAAAGTATTTCATCAAAAAATGTGCTAGTTCAATCCCAACATATTAAACTTACGAAGGAGAGTGCCGATGTTGTAAATGGATAAATGTTAGTGCTAAGATCACGAGCAATGGTATAGCTGGAAAGATAGATATGAATTGCAACATGAAATGTAATATTGAAGTCACATTTTATTTGCCCTGAAAATAATGACCTTAGATGAAAAGGACATAATGGGAAAATGATTCCTTAATTTCAAAAATGTATCATTTTCATACAATTAGGATTGGTCAACAATTTTTCTTCTGCATGACTCAAAAAAAAAAGACAGATGTGCTAACAGTTATTGCAAAGATGGGCATGATAGAACAATCAATGAACGAACCCTTTACCCCACCCGATTCATTGAAATGACAGAATTGTCCTTTGGGAATATCAGATTACTCTTTTTGTCAGTAGGAACTGCTTTTTTTTTTCTTTTTTTTTCTATTTTATTTATTTTTTTTTTTTCTTCACTCAAGAGTCAAACTGTTTAGCCCGGAAAGTATATGTCAAAAGTCGGTATGGTTACAATGATTTGTTCATGCAACATGCAAACATGGTCTTCACAAATATTCATTTCATTTCCTTCCTTGAAGCATGTTGACAAGTGTATCTTGTATCCTCTCCCCCAAGAGGTTGAATTTTGTCATCTCCCCCACACATCAGGACACATTTTTAAAGCTTCCCTGGAATCATACCTGTGATACAGACAGCTGGTTATCAGCTGGAGCGAATTAATTATCGAAAAGTAGATTTGTCTTAAATTTTCACTTCTTCATTGAAGTAGTTCTATCAGTCAGCTTTTTCTCATTTGTATTGACCCTTACATTATCCTGCTTCTCTGCCTTTAATATACCCACTATGGTTAGCTACCATAGAGAAACACTCTTTCTTGACTCAGTTCAGTAACCCAGTGTTCAAATTTTATGGGATAAATAGCACTTTTAGCTAATTTAAGCTATTAGGTCAATGTACGGTTTAATGCTTTGTGTAGATACTCCACAATTGAAAGTTGGTGGTTTGAAGGCCAGTGGAAGCTATTTTCTGCCATTTCCCCCTTTGTCTAATGATTTTCCCATTCAGATGATGACGATTTCCAACCGGTTCATGAATTATTCATGAATACACACTCTGCTGTTGGTCACCATCATTGTCATCATTGTTACTGACACACAGGCATTGTTATTATATAGATTTTCTGTCATTAATTATTGTGTACGCATGTACCCATTCATTTTGAATTGAGTTTTTAGGAAGTAAGGCATTTTGTCAGTTACATGCCATATGAACTTCATCAATGAGCTTAGACTTCTGAGAAGAACAATAGAAATGTACAATTCTATTGTGGGAAATTGCCAAGTGATAGCTAAATCTAGGACTGTCCCGGAGCTTTGGAACGGTTGGCAAGTGTACAGGGGCGGATTTAGTGAGGGCTCGACTGGTGTTGTACGAGCCCCCCACCCGCCTTTTTTTTTTCAGAAAGAGCCCTCATTTTTTAGCTAGCGTGTTTCTTACCGATAAAAGTGTAATACCGATAACTTTTTGTCTGTGGTTGTTTTTCCACCTCCAATACTGTATAACATGTTATATTGGGGGGTAAAATATTTGGCTATTCCATTCTGGAGTACATATTGGCGGGTAAATATTTTGGCTTTAATACATTTTCCAAAACGAAATATTTTTTTTACATTGGTAACAGCAAAACACTTTCTGTTGCATATCTTCCAATCCTTGCTCTTATTTCATCAGAGTAGGTCTGATAGGTGCCTTTTCTCCTTTTTTTTTGCTCCAGTGGTTGCAGAGAGTACCCTTGCCGCCACAGTCTTGTTGGCTGCCTCCTCTTGCGATCTAGGCCTGGGGAGTAGTGGCTGGTTGGTGGTCTTTTTGAAATAACTGTACAGAGACATGCTAGCTAGTAACTACAGGAAATCCATGGACCACATGGAGGTCAAAGGTTATCAAAACTACTTAGCAGAACAATAACTTAGCCGGCTTCTTGGAATCGCTAGACTCGCCAAATTAATTCCCCAGCCAATAAATAGTGTTATACAGTAATCGCGATCGTGTAATGAGCACACCCATACTTATCAATATGCTGAGTCAGGATTTTTGCTATTCGTCGTCCTTTTATATTAATGCTGACCAAGCTCGTTGTACCCCAAAGCTGAGCAAGTATAACATTAATTCCTTTCAGAATAGTATTGTATTTAGTGGTTATTCATTTTTTCATGGTTGAATTATAGCTATATGTAATAGCTACTTTCAATATTAGCTAGAATGTCTTTGTAATTTCATTTTTTCTCATTGTAATAGTACGGCACGTAAGTTGCCCATTCAAAAAAGTATGGGAAAAATCACTGTTCAATTGAAATCGCACGGGGAAAGTGAAATAGCGCGTAACTAATTGAAATACCTCGGTAACTAAGCGTGCTATTCGGGATCAGGGTTAGACTACTGTAAATCACTTGTAGGATTTAATAGCACATGTTTAGAAAGTGGAGCAAGGGGGTTTAATATTCTGAGGTGGTGTATGGACTCACAAGAATGCGATGTTCACTGATGCGCTGTTGCATTCTGGATTGGTAGTACTGGACCACCATGTCATGTTGATGTTGGAAGGAGCATTGGAATCTGATTCTCGATAAACTCTAGAATGAGTCACCGAATTCTACAATGAATGACATAATTTGTTGCCACTGAATTCAAAAGGCAATGTTGAAATGACAGGTAATGTTAAAATTAAGAAAGACATGAAAGGCTGGCTTACTGGTACAGGTTGTTCAATAGAGTTCATTGAATCCCTACAATTCAGAGTTTTGTGGTTGACTCCGGAATCCCATCTTCCCACTATTGTGCTGTTGGGATCTAGCATCGTATTGGAGGGATCAGGATTAATCCTGGCCTGAACTAAGAACCCGAGGTTTGTACCAGCAGACCACTGAACTGTGAATATAAGGTCAACATTATCAATACCAAATAACGATGTGAGATTTATTACTATACGATAATATGCACTATTAAAAATCAGACAATTGACCAAAGTAAAGCATCATTAAACACATTTCAGCATTATCTTTGCAAGTTCTGGATTAAACTATAAGTGACAGACCACTATCATCCCCCAGAGATATGGATCTTTTAGTTAACCCTATTGTTTCTAAGATGGTTAAACATTTGAAATTTTTTGCATATGTTTCAGCTAAACCGAACATTGTGCCCATACAATATTATCTTGAGCTGAACTTACATGTATAGTTGCAGTTTGTGTATAGAATGCTACCATTGAAGTCCCTACAGCATATATCATCTTGCATCGTGGGGCAGCTAGGAGTGAGGGTGAGACCAGAGCAACGTGTTTCGGCAGTACAATCGACAGGCGTCAGCACTTGACCAAAAAACGTATGAGTGATAGTGTGAGCGTAGCATGAAGTGTTGGTAGCTCCTTCTGGTCTGGCTTGAGTGGAGGAGATCAATACCAGTAGTAGGAGACACATTATAGAAGCCATCAATATTCTTGAATACTTGGAATCTGTGGAAATAGAGCAATTAGTTAGAAGTGAAGGGCTTTGTAAGTAGTATACACTTCATCAAACTCTCACTACTGATTGCACTTGCGCGTGGATAATTTCACTACAGTTCCTTGCCGAGTAGGATGGCTCCGTTACCGCTCTCAGATTTATTCAGTAACCGCCCTCGTAAAAATTTTAATTGGCGAGCGAGCGTAGCGAGCGAGACACTTACAGGGGTAACACAATTGAAAATCGGGGATGTTTGTTTATTGGCGAGCGAGATAGTATTAGGGGTGGATAATGCAAAATCGGGTATATGTTATTGGCGAGCGAGCGTAGCGAGCGGGACACTTACAGGGGTAACACAATCGAAAATCGGGGATGTTTGTTTATTTATATATATGGACGTACGTATGTCATTTTGTACTTTGACCCTCGCGTTTTTGTGTTAGTTATGTGGTCGACCCCGTCCCAAATTGCACTAAACAGAATCCTCTGGTTTATCGATCAGTACCCGTATCACCCTAGAAATTGAATTGTTTACCGTTTGAATTCTTTTGCGGGTGCAGTTTTTCTATTTGAGTTAGTGGCGGTGGTAAGTCAATGCGCTCCTTGTCATGGTTATAAGCCGTGCGCAACAGTATTTACTTGAAAATACATTGTCCACTAGACTACTGCGAAGGTAAGTCTGTGTAGGTTCATGTCCAGTTGTGTCAAAGCATTGTGTGTTACAACCACAGCTTAGCTAAAGAATATCACAAAGAAAACTTTTAAATATCGTGTATTGTTTTGTTGTTGTTTTTTTCCTTCAATTCAAGCAGTTGCAGAGAGTTGTTACTATGGCACTGAAATCCTTTACCATGTATGCCTAAATAAAAAAAAAAATGGACCTTAGCAGTAGCTTCAGTGTTAGAAGTTACAAATCATCATATAAAAATAGTATGGTCTTTAGGCTCGCTCGCCATTGTGTCAAGCACACCACTAGTTTATTTGTATATATGTTTGGGACGTAATGCATTTTGTACTTTGACCTCGCGTTTTTGTTAGTTATGTGTTCAACCCGTCCAAAAATTGCACTAAAAGGAATCTCGGTTGATCGATCGTACCGTTACCCTAGAAATTGAATGTGAACGTTTTGATTCTTAGCGGGGTGCAGTTAAAAATTGAACCACTTAAGGGACTTCCAGTATATTCGAGTTAGTTGCCGGTGGTAAGTCATGCGCTCTTTGTCATGGTTATAAGCCGTGCGCAACAGTATTACTTGAAAATACATTGTCCACTAGACTACGCTAAAATTTGTAGTATGTGTAGGTGCATGTCCAGTTGTGTCAAAATATTGTGTGTTACAACCCACAACTTAGCTAAAAGAATATACAAAGAAAACTTTTAAATATCGTGTATTGTTTTGTGGTTTTTTATTCAATTTCAAGCAGTTGCAGAGAGTTGTTTACTATGGGCATGTGAAATCCCTTTACCCTGTAGGCTAAATAAAAAAACGGGACCTATCAGTAGCTTAGTGTTAGAAGTTAAAATCATTCATATAACAATAGTATAGTCTTTAGGCTCGCTCGCATTGTGCTCAAGCACACCACTAGTTTATTTGTATATATGTATGGACGTACGCAAGGCATTTTTGTACTTTGACCCTCGCGTTTTGTGTTAGTTCGGTTGTCGACCCCGTCCCAAATTGCACTGAACAGAATCCTTTGGTTTATCGATCAGTACCCGTATCACCCTAGAAATTGAATTGTTTACCGTTTTGAATTCTTTTGCGGGTGCAGTTAAAACTTGAAAACTTAAGGGACTTCCATTTCTATTCGAGTTAGTGGCGGGGGTAAGTCAATGCGCTCTTTGTCATGGTTATAAGCCGTGCGCAACAGTATTTACTTGAAAATACATTGTCCACTAGACTACCGCTAAAGTAAGTCTGTGTAGGTGCATGTCCAGTTGTGTCAAAATATTGTGTGTTACAACCACTACTTAGCTAAAGAATATTACAAAGAAAACGTTTAAATAACGTGTATTGTTTTGTTGTTTTTTTCCTTCAATTCAAGCAGTTGCAGAGAGTTTGTAACTATGGCACTGAAATCCCTTTACCTTGTATGCAAAATTTAAAAACTGGACCTTATTTTCAGTAGCTTCAGTGTTAGAAGTCAAAATCGTTCATATAAAAATAGGCTCGCTCGCCATTTTGTGCTCAAGCACATCACTAGTTATTTATATATATGGACGTACGTATGTCATTTTGTACTTTGACCCTCGCGTTTTTGTGTTAGTTATGTGGTCGACCCCGTTCCAAATTGCACTAAACAGAATCCTCTGGTTTATCGATCAGTACCCGTATCACCCT
>WLWD01002809.1_pt1 | contig 32861 bp, 20 predicted proteins | sample 6712731 | NCBI WGS metagenome assembly WLWD01 (sample SAMN12718690, study PRJNA576275) | sponge metagenome | isolation source: marine sponge | host: Mycale hentscheli | place: New Zealand: South Island, Marlborough, Capsize Point | collected 2014-11-01
TAAAGCAACTCGAAAGGAGAGAACCCAGTAGATGCTTGGGGCACCTCTCTGTAAGCAAACAAGAGGTATGGAATCCACTTATCCCAGTCTTTTCCCTCACTGGAGACGGCTTTTCTTAACATGCTCTTCAATGTCTGGTTAAAATGCTCCACTAAACTGTCAGTCTGTGGGTGATATGGGCTGGTGCGAATGGACTGGATGTGGAGTAATCGATAAAACTCAGCCAACAGTTGGGAGGTGAAGTTGCTGCCTTGATCCGTTAAAATTTCCTCTGGCATGCCAACTCGAGCAAAGATCTTGATAAGCTCCTCTGCTATGTGTGCCGCGTCAATACCCCTTAGAGGTACTGCTTCTGGGTAACGTGTTGCATAGTCACAGAGTACCAGAATATACACATTACCAGATCTACTCCTGGGTAAGGATCCCACGATGTCCATGGCAACCTTTTTGAATGGCTCTGTGATGATAGGTAGCGGCATAAGAGGAGCTGGAGATACCTTCCGACTAGATGTCTTTTGGCATATCTCGCAACACTTGCAAATTCCTCAATATCCTTGAAAACTGTGGGCCAGTAGAAACGCCGTACAATGCGCTGTCTTGTCTTGTCTGACCCCAAGTGACCCGCCAAGGGGATTTCATGGCCTAACTCGAGTACTGCACGTCTGCATGCTTTGGGTAGCACCAGTTGCTCAATCCCATACTCTTCTCCACGTCCAGGAGGAATCCATCGGCGATAGAGTAGACCATCATGATAAAAATATTCACTATCTTGACTTTCCGCAGCCTGTCGCACTTTTCCTAGCGTCATATCTGCTTCTTGCAGCTTCTGAAGCTCCTCCGCCGATAACTCTAATGTATCTTCAAGAGCTTTACTGATTGAAGTAGTTTGTCCTTGCAAACTTCCAATCTCCTTTCTGAGTGCATGTCGCTGGTCCTGCGTGAGAGTAGCCGGTATTTCCCTGGCTGCTGATGTGCTCTGGTGGCTGCCCCGTGTTGACTCCTGCTGGCTGTCCACTACTTGTTTTGGCTTTGCTCCAGATAGCACTTCTTGTTCTCGACGAACTATTTCTTCTTCGAGCTGTTTCTTGGCTTGGGCTCTTGTAATGACTACCATAGCATTGTTAGCGCTGATTGGGAGTGGACTAATATCCAGTGATGAACTACTGCTAAGTAGTTGCTTGAGCTGTGGCACGTCTCCTCCGAGAAGAACTGACACCGGCAATGTATCAGATACCGCAGCTTCAACTTCTATTGGAATCCCATCAATTTCCATTCTGATATTTGCAAGAGGATAGAGAACGGTATCACCGTGTGCACACCTGATAGTAGCCACATCTCCTTCAAGGAGATTTTCCGGTGATATTAGCCTCTGGTGCACCATTGTTCGCTTACAACCAGTATCCAGAACTATTCCCTCAACTGGCTGTCCTTCAACTTTCCCCCTGCATTGCCAGTTGTCTTGTACCGGGGGAGTAACTACTTCACCCAGTAATGCTGGTTCTCCGATACAGTTGGCCGCAATGTGACCCCCCTGCTTGCAGTTGAAACACTTAACGGGTGGCCTCCTTCTAAACTCCTGGCTTCTCAATGTGTCTTGTTGACTCTTCGATCCATCTGACTGACTGCTATCCTTCTCTCTCTTTGCTTGGAGCTTTCGGCAGTCTTCCCGGATGTGCCTGGAATTTTACAGTAGCTGCAAAATTTCCTCACAGCTCCTCCTGACGACTTCTTTATTTTCTGCTCATTAACCTTCTCCGGCATGTCAAGTCTCCTCGCCTCTTCATATTCGTCTGCGAGTTCACCTGCAGCCACACAAATACTTGGCTTCTTATCTCTCAGCCAGGCTCGCTTCTCTATTGGGAGCGTATCCAGAAACTGCTCCAGTGCTACCTGCTCCTTGACCTCTTCCATACTCGTGCACTTCTTCAGCCACTTGGTCTGCAAGTCGAGTAATCTAATGGCAAGCTCCCTATTGGTCTCACCGTCCTTTCTACTTGCTGCCCTAAATTTTCTTCGATAAGCCTCCTCATTGACTCCATACCTTACTAGAATGGCTATTTTCACTCCATCGTATCCCTTTGATTCATCTGGAGATAGTGCTGCAAATGCTTGCTGTGCCTTTCCCGTGAGTTGAGGAGCAAGATAGTATGTATACTGTTCCTTAGGTATTTTGTAGGCTTCCATTATTCGTTCAAATGTCACTAGGTATGCCTCAATATCATCCTGTACTGTCAGAGGTACTAACTTGACCTGTGGTCCACTACTCACTGGTATCCCTGCAGAGGCTGCTGGCGTTGTACGTGAAGCGTTAACTTCATTAATGCCTCCATCTGTCCCCGCATTTCCTCTATATGTCTACTGTTTTCCTCCTCTCGAGCTCTTCGCTCCGCTGTTATCTCTTTCTCTCTTGCGCGTCGGTCTTCTATCAGTTCCGTCATCATTCTCTCCATGCTCTTCACTGTATCCTCCATGTCTATTGCTTTTTCTTCGGTGGGACGTGTTTGCTTGAAAACACGGCCGGAGCGTGTTGCCATTCACTAGGCTCTGGCTTCTCAGGTCAGAATGCCGTCTGCCGATCGGAATCCCACCCCTGCTACCAAATGTCACTCCGAGGAATGATATAGCTAGCTACTCAACGTTAAAGAGCGGTTGGCTAGCCCTAGCTACCCCAACTGAGAGCTGATAAAAGAGTAACTGAACTTTTCTAGACTTCAGATCGATTGATTATCATCAGCAAAACAAGACAACTACATGCACAACAACTCAAGCAAAAAGGTGAGAATAACATCCATTAATAGATGAATGGTAGCTATGGAAACATTAATTAGGTGCAACAATGTAACCAAAACAATGACTCGGTTGTCCCTGCAACGGTCCACGAGTTCACACACACACACACATGCACACACACAGTGACCTCCAATGAGTTCCGTCATCATCCTCTCCATGCTCTTCACTGTATCCTCCATGTCTATTGCTTTTTCTTCGGTGGGACGTGTTTGCTTGAAAAGTGGTATTTCCACTTTCCTTTTCCCCAGGAATCTTTGAGGGACTTGCCCATGTTTTCTCTCGCCTCTTTTTATTTCTAGCAATGCACGTATTTCAAACTTTAATTTTGCTAGCATTTCAATACATTGCAAATAGATTCACTCAAATTACAATTACATTGAAATTACTGCAAAAATTATATATTTAATTGCAATTAAATATAATTACAATGTATTTGACCAAACTCTGCCACATACCACTCGCCTCTCCCTGGCCAGTGCTTTAGTAGTGAGTGTGGTGAAGGAGATGAGAGGAACATATCAAAACCAGTTAATAAGAATCTGATACCAGGTACTCTCAACTAATAATAATAAAATAGTACGGCACGTAAGTTTCCCATTAAAAAATGTATAGGAAAATCACTGTCAATTGAAATTGCACAGGGAAAGTGAAATAGCGCGTAAATAATTGAAATACCTCGATAACTAAGTGGAAACTAAGTGAAATACCACGGTAGCTAAGTGAAATAGTACGGGTAAGTGAAACATACAGTTCGAGTAGTTTCTAGTTGGAGACAATGTCATTCTTTACCACAGAAGCTCTACCCGTATCAGACGGAATGTTTAAACAGATTAGGAGGAGCCATATGTTGAAAACAAAGTTCCAGAGGAAACTAATCCTGAAATTGAGTGAACGATACAGTGTAGCTACAATTGCAAATGACTTTTTAAAAAGCTGGCCTACTATTAGTGAGTGATAGCATGGGTAACCCGTGCTATTAGGGATCAATAGCACTCGTAAAGCTATTGAAATAGCACTACTCGTGCTATTAATCCCGAATATCACGGTTACCCGTGCTATTACTCATACTAATTATAATATCATAGCAACAAAAACAATTGTCCTCTCTTGTTCTCTTTCTTCCTGAACCCTTCCCTCGTTCTTCTTGAGTTAATGGATTCCTTCTGCTCCTTTTTCTGTACCTCTTCCTGGTTCTCAGTGTCTCTGTACTTCAACCCATGATTGTGGACTTTGCCTTCCCTTTCCTTAGGTACACATGTCGTTTCCTTACTTGCCTCTAAGCGCTTAACCATTCACTTACAAAAATTGGCCGAGTGGGCACTCATCCATTTTTTGTACATGCAAGAATTTGCACACACACAAAATTTGCATACACAGCATTATTGAAAACTTGCACAGATTGCACTACTTACTCGACTTTAACAAAACTAACATAAGACATCAGATTCAATAGTCTTTAAGGCTTTCTGGACATTCACCATTGATATTCTAGTCAGAAAAGTCAGCCTTCACTACCGTCAATTTGCTTGAAATGGCACAGCAGAGGAACGACTTCTATTGCTGGCCACATAATAGGGGATTTGCATGATGACATCACGTAACATCCTACCACGCCCACCGATGGTATCACTGCACACCGTGTCCCATTGAAAATGTATTAGTTTTGCTGACCGCCTGGTCTATTTTTTGCTGTAGCACCAGCGCCAGGCAGCACAGAGCTTCCAAATTACAGGAATAGCTTTATTATGAAATTTACTAACTGCTGATAGCAAAAGTTTAGGATTTTCAGCCCTGGCTATTGGAATTCCTGGGAGTGAAATTTGGTGATGGTTATCTAACCACCCTACTTCTTCTTGGAACTCACCTTGAAAACTGAGACTGGCTGGTTTTTCTCAGAATTCTATAGCCTGGGGGTGGCCTGCTTCCTAGAAGCTGATTGTGGTGAAGATACTAATTTCTCTGGAGGGATTGGTGAGTCTTACAAGAGAAGTTAGAAAAAGAGATTGCTTTGTTCCTGAATGCTAAGATAACAGAAGAAAGAACAACATGGTGATCATTTGATAAATTTCCTAAGGATAAACTGATGAGAAAGAAATGATTAATTTCTAAAAAGATAGGATTTGTATCATCAGCTGTTTTGCTCCACAATGTGGAAGAACTCTTGAATATCTTTGTGGAGGATATTGTAACAAAAAGCATTGCATGCTACAGGGACGGCAGTGGAGAATTGGCAAGCCTACAATTAATATTGCCTCTTATTACTGATCAAGTTTACTTTATTTAGATTGAGTATGTTTTTATGTTTATTTTAATTATCTTTCTCCCCTAAGTTCATTATGTATTCATTTTCTTTGATTGTTTAGTTACAGTTTAACCACAGTGTAAAACATGAAAGCAATAGTTATGCCAGTTCTGCAGGACATTAATGTCCGTGCATTAACTACCTAAAATAACCCACCTACTGTGGAGTTAAGTAATGCTATTAGCTAGCTACCTATGGAAGAGGTAAAAAAAATGGTGAAGGGACATATAAATTCTAGTTAAAAACTAGCAAACAGGACATTATTACTGAGATACTGTCCATAGATATACAACAGTCCCACACGCTTTGTGAGAAAATTTATTACTGCGGGTGATAATGATGATGATAATCATAATAAAATACTATGAAGTGAATCAAATTGGTGGACCAATAATTGAGTGCACTAAGAGAAAAACCTGCTAATGCTAATTCAATGTCCAAACTTCTGATTGCTAGTAATGGAGTTAGCAAAATTGTGGTAAATATTTTTTCTTGTTTTTCGTTTATACCTTGATTCTCAAAGACAACTATCTGGATCTATATATATTCAATTTAGGAAGTATGTCTTAGACCTCTTTACTTTGTCACAAGTCACAGTATTGCGAGGCTGTTGTTTAGCTACATACCATTTTGCTCACCTTTCTTTTAAGTTGCCAATATTTGCTAGCAAATACATACCTTTTATCTATCTCAACTTCACAACATGAAGCTGACTAAGAGTAAGATGTTCAACTATAGCTACTTGCTTTTATAAATGGTATTTCTGCCAGAGTCTGTGTCTGTCAGACAGGTGGTTGCATTTATGTCTCCTGACTAGTTTATGGAGGTGATAACTTCACCACAATCAGGTTACTTCTAAGAAAATCCACAGCACAATAGGCAGGCCACCACCAGGCTATAGAATTCTGAGAAAAACGAACCAGCCAGTCTCAGTTTTCAAGAAGAAGTAGAGTGGTTAGATAACCATCACCAAATTTCACTCCCAGGAATTCCAATAGCCAGGGCTGAAAATCCTAAACTTTTGCTATCAGCAGTTAGTAAATTTCACAATAAAGCTATTCCTGTAATTTGGAAGCTCTGTGCAGCCTGGCGCTGGTGCTACAGCAAAAAATAGACTAAGCGGTCAGCAAAACTAGTACATTTTCAATGGGACACGGTTTGCAGTGATACCATCGGTGGGCGTGGTAGGATGTTACGTGATGTCATCATGCAAATCCCCTATTGACAAGGAATACTTGTTCGTGTATGCAATTTAAAACCTGGGTGTTAATATTTATCAGAGAAATGGACAGAGTGGGCGCTTTCGTGATAGTGGGTGCCTACCCCGTAGAATACAATAATAATAATAATACCTTAAGGTAACGTTTATTGACGGATACTAATTTTGGCGATTTTCTGATATGGTGCATTTGACGGATATTAATATTGGCGGTTATGGTCTGTAATAATGCATAGAATTTTTCACATGCTTCATCAATTATCAGTAATAATATTAATGTAATGGTCCAGATTAGATCTGCGCAGCTTGGGAAGTCTTCGCTCCGCAGAAATCGAGCCTGGTATATCCATCCGCTTGAGTTCAGGTGCGCAAAGTCCAGAGAACGGCTACAGGAGGAAAGGCAGCCTGGTGCACCTTGCCGCGTGAACTCAGACGACGTATGGAGAGTTGCTATAAACGAATAATCAATATGAGACAACAAGAAGCTAAATTACAACACCACAAATGAACTGCACCACAACGAGAATTTTTCAATATCTTATAAATAGAAAAAATTGCGAATAAATCATAAAGTAATATTGAAATGGAGAATAACTCGTTGTCTTGAAATAGAGTATCAGCTCGGCTAGTAGTGCACCAAATTGAAGAAGAAGACGATGAAGACGACGAAGCCATTGAAGTTAATGCCAATGAAGAAGAAGACGATAGTAGCGAAATGAATGTTGTTACCTAGTTAGCTTGTATTATATCATATATGTTTAAATTGTTTACCGACAATTGCACTACAGAAACTCACTTGCAGCCTATCCAGCAAATTAGGTAAATGATCGTCAATATAGCCTCATCCATTAATTGTTAGCGTGTTTCAATATTAGCGAAAAATGGCAAATCGCTAAGGTAACCATAATAATGGGCAAGCACGTGAAGCGAGTGAATTCAGCTGCCTCTAATTCTTGCGCTAGTGTCTTAAGAATCCTAATGAATTAATGTTTGTGTCTATAAAAGCTGGCTATCCTTGGGGTAGACGTGAGGACTTGAAATTTAGTTTACTTTGTCGATCAACAACACATAGTCGACTATAAGACTTATGTAAGACTGCACTACCATATCAGCATCATTACAAAACAAGTAGCTAGATCACTATAACTTCTACCACTTAACAAAGTGAAGCAGATTGTAAGAGCTCCTGATAAAATACTATTATTAAATGACAAGTGCACTTTGACCTCAGAGTGCTGCTAAATTTCAACTTTAGCGTGAGTGCGAAACACTACACTTGGGCTTAAGAATCTAAAGGTTAGGAACAAAAAAATATGCTATTTAGCCTATTGATCTATGGACAAAAATTAAACTTTTGAAAATGCTTTTTTTTTGTAGCTTGTGTTCAAAGTACCTAAAGCAGTGAGGATGATGAGTCTCACACACACAAAGTCCTTCACGCAATATGCTGCATGAAAAAAGTTTCAAATGTTCTAGTAAGGTTAATGACTTTACAAGTCAGAGGGTAAGGGGAAACAAGATCCCCCCCTCCCCCCCCTTAAATGAAGCCTTGCTTGCGGCATGCATACGTGTGAGTCTGTATGTGTGTGTTAAGTTTCCCATACTAACCTCAAAATTTGTATTGTTTCAATTGCAAATTCAAATGCTCTCTGTAAATATATTGTGTTGTGTTGAAGACAAAAAACAAAGCTGAACATTCCACTAGTTATCATTTCACATCACTCCACATTAGCTAGCACGCACAATTCTTCCTTCATTTTACATGCGTATTCACATATCACCTTCTGTTGCTCATTGCATCATTTCTAACTTCTCATTGTTACACATACGTCAGTATCCATACTCATCAAACCACAGCTAAAATAGCATAACTAGTCCCTCGCTACATAGTTAGAGGGAGTCCAATGCAGGGAACCAATTCCAATAAACAATCGCTGTCTAATCACTATATGAGTGAAAGTCTCAGATAACAACCAAGAGGCCAGCCTTTACGACCTGACTCATCAGACGTTGACCGTGCATGAGTATTTCCCTCTTCATGTTGGGATGCAATGCTAGTTATGCAAGTAGTGTGATCTGTGCATGTCACATATGTATACATTCTACGATCTCTTCCTTATAATCATGATTACTGTATTATGACTGATCTCCTGTGGACAGTCATATAATACTGACATGATCACAACAACACTTGTCAGTTTACTTTCCAGTATAGAGTAAACTGGCTCAGCGCTATCTATATCATAATACACTTGTGTGTCAGTAACAACGATGGTGCGTATTCATGAATAATTCATGAGCTTAAACAGTTTGGTAAAGAAGCAAAAGATTCACAAAACCAAGTCCACAATCATGATAGAAGGACAGAAAGACTCAGAAGCAGGAGAGAGAGACTAAGGAGAAAGGACTCCATGCCTAACTGAAGAGAGGAAACGAGGGGATAAGAAAAGCCGAGATAGTTCATGAAAAAGGAGAGCAGGAGAGAGAAACTGATGTAACCTTAACCAAGTGGTTATCTAGTAATAATTCCGAAAGTTGCTGTGGTTTAACTATTTTACATCGCAATTATTGCAAACTTAGATTGCATTATTAAATATCAATTAATCTAACCATTTGATTTTGTCTATTCCTGTTGAAAATTCTGCCAGGACGTCAAAGGCATCTTGAAAAGTCTTCACTGATTCAGTGTTTCTGGAATGCTTTATCTTTCTACTATTTCTCCTTCACACAATTCTAAACCAAATAAATAATATAGCCATTCTATACTAAGCCATATATTCATAACTTACTAATTCTTGTTGCATAGTTAAGCCAGTATCATCAGCAGCTGCTTCTTCCAACACATGCTGACATGCCCATGCTCCCCCGTCCACCAACAAAGAAGGTAAAGGGTCGGCTCCGCCAGACTAATGCTTTACTGAAACACCAGTCACCCCAGCTCCGAATAGAGCATTTAAAAGGGAAGTCTGAGCAACACTAAATGCTTTCCCTAACCTGTCCAGCGACGTCGGAAGCTCGATCGCAGCTATAACAGCTCAAGGCCCACGCTCTGTAAGGATGGCTTTCCAGAAAGCAAAATGGAGCTCACTGCGTGGGTGGAATTAAAGGATTAGGTCGGAGGTGTGGCTAGGCACTTTTTGGGGGGCGGTGACGACCAGTCAGGAATTCGATACGTTCTATCGCAAATATTCCTTGAACGGGTGTGTTTAGTCAGACCTAGCCTGACCCTGCGTAGCCAGACAGCCTGAACTTTTTGTTTACCCTTTACCGACGCTCTGCACGCTGCGTTGGTCTGGCTACGCGCGCCGGACTACAGCGCGTGGTGTAATTCACCTTCTACAGTGTAACAATAAAAAAATATCAATGAAGTTAAAACAATAAGATACTATACCACCCTATTCTGGTTGGTTTCAATGAAACACAGAACTGGTATGGAAATAAGTTGAAACAAATTGACATTTTTATTACTTATTATTATTTAAATATTTCAAATTTTAGTAGCTATCTAGCGGTTCATACCAAGAAGGTATTTGCTTTTTTTTTCTTTCTATTCAATAATCTTTGTAGAGTCACTTGGACATGTGGGACTAAAACCCCACACCTACACTCCCAACAACCTTTAAATAGTAGTGAAAATATAATTAACCATTCTTGCACAAATATTTAAACAATAATATTTACTACAGAAAAAAAAAAAGTTTAGCATAAAAAAATAAATAAATAAAATTTATTTTGATATAATATTATAAATAAAACTCGAAACTCAATAATACATTAGTGAAAGAGGAATTCTATTTAGCTTGTTTGTTGTTGTGTCTTATTATTTTTGTTGTTGTTGTTGTTGTTGTTGATGACCCACATTATTAAGTCTATTCTTTTATTGTTAATACAATGATATCTGTATTGATGGCTTCAATGATGGTAAACACTATTACTATAAACACGGCAATGATGCATTTCTTGGTGAGACGTTCTGAGTAGACAAAATACACCTGCGTATCAAAATACAATAAAAATAAACCAGAATAACAACACAATTAAACATTTCATAATATGATAATAGCAAACTCGTTTTAACAGCCAATAATATTGTAATTAAAACTTAACCTGACATTTCGACTTCTTGCTGAAGTCCTCTTCAGAAGTTAATATTGGCTGTTAGAACGAGAAAATTTGCTATTATTTTAATTATTTCAGCCGAGAATAACTGAATCATTTCATAATATTATGTATACATAAATACTGTACTATGCTGGTCAACTACACTTTGTAGTAGGAAAGTTAATACAACACGAAATTGCATATATTCTTGAATACATGAGTCAGGATAAGAAAGTAATAGAAAAAAAAACGATATAACTTAACCAAGTGTCACTGCAAGGCAAATTACTCGCTAGTGTATAGTCGAGCCTCTCCACAAAGGGAATCCTTAAAACTTGACTCTCAACAACAGCCACCATAAACAGAGTAAAATGACCTACCACAATACAAAATAACCTCTTGAAGCAGCCAAACTTTCTATACGGGTCAAAAGACTTTCTCCCAAGCATGGCTTTTGTAGAGAGGTTTTACTGTATATATAATACTTGTTCTACTAGTGGTGTGCTTGAGCACAAATGGCAAGCGAGATAGCTTAGCTTTAAAGTGATAACTATGAGCTATAATTCTTTGCCTAATAGTTGTTGAAATTGAAATGTTCTAACTTGACCTACCCATTCAATGCCGACAAAAAAAAAAACAGTGCTGTTGGGTCTGCAAAAGTTCAAGCGTTTAGGTCTGCTCCAAGACTAGCTTGCTTTTCAAGTCTCGCAACGCATTACTGAATGGTTGACAGATTCATTATTTTGTTCAAGACGCTTTACCAACTTATGTGATTAGTGGTGCGGGCGAAAAAATACCATATAAATAAGCGAATAAAAAAATAAAATAAATAAATAAACACCACAGAATCTCACTTGTGTAATCCATTCGCTTGCTCACCAATTATTAAAAAGTTTTTTTTAAGACCTGTGATATACTCTAGGAATTTCTTTGATAGAATGAAACAGACAATAATTTTTAGAGTTCTTGCTCAATACCAATAACATTACTTCTAATAATAGCAATTTTTTCTCGTTCTATCAGCCAATATTGTTAATTAAAACTTAAACCAAATTAATTATTTAATCTAATCCTGTGTTAAGTTTTAATTAATAATATTGGCTGTTAGAACGAGAAAAATTTGCTATTATTATAACTATTTCAGCTGAGAATGGCTGAAATATAACTCCTCCACCTTACCATACAAACTCACCAGAAATATAGGAACTATGGCCATAGCTAGAAATTACACAAACATCACAGCACTATAACATGTGTCCAAGTAATAATATATGATTTCTTACATAGAACATTAATTAGCAGCAGGACATAGAGAGGTGTGACCAAGTAGGACTGGACTGATGACGCTATTATGGTAGACTGTGGAGAAAAATAAATTAAGTATACAATATAATAATTAATATACTTATATATGTATATATATTATATTACAGCATGATTAATAAGCGATTGAAGAATTATAGCTAATATAAAGTAAATTATAGCCTACAAATAATTATCATAACATTATACCACTGAACCACTTACCGCAACTGCCACTCCCATCAAGCCAAACATTACACCAAGAGCCAGTTTCTAGTAATAAAATGTTTATATAATTCATAATATTAATGTAAATCATTAGAGTATGCAAACAAACCATCCGAAACTCTGCTATATTTATTAATATGGCTAAAAATTAACTATCACAATTATCATTCTGGAGACATGGCTAAGATATTAGGAGTCCTCATTTGTTCTGGCCCTATCATAACTCTAAAGTGATTAACAAAGTCAATTCAATACTTAAATCTGCAAGTGTTCCCCCTGTGCCTTCCCAAGCTATAAATCTGCCTCCCACACCCCCCCCCCCCCCATATCCCCTGTAACTCTCTGCTGTAGCTTAGTCTCGCGTAGCCAGACCCTTTACCAACCCTAACCGCTACGCGGGGAAGGAAAGGGTCTGGGAACATACAATACAACGACTTGTTCAGTAGCACCCTAAAAAGGGTGCTTAATTATCACATTCCAGCAAGCTTGCGGTATACTGTGTGACGTCAACATCACATCTGGGAGGGTGAGAACGTTGCGTAACTTCGTCAAACTGGTGAAGTTGTTTTCGTAGACTATTTATAAGCACTCCTGGCAAGCAATAAACGTACCAGCATGAATAGGAGAGCTGCTACCTGGCCGTGGCAGTGACGTCATTGGCTACCGCAAGCATTGGAATGTGATAATTGGAGCACCCTTTTTGGGGTGCTGCTGAACAAGTCGTTGTATTGTATGTTCCCAGACCCTTTCCTTCCCCGCGTAGCGGTTACGGTTGGTAAAGGGTCTGGCTACGCGAGACTAGCTGTAGCTATGCCCTGGGGTGAAAGGATGACACACTTCTGAGTACAACACCAAGGCTGCTATCAACATGCAGATCAATATGGTTTTCAAGCTGAGCCCACAATTACCCACAGCACTTAACAGGTCATTGGCATAGCAACCGCCACACGCTAGAATTTTGTCAACAGTTTATCTGCAATAAACACACAAACAAACCATGTTCTTATTCCTCAGTTTGTCCTGGTAGATAGGTTCTGGCGCTACACTCTGCGGAGCATCGGCGTTGGGCGCAAAGAAAGGGCTGCTCTCATCAGATTTCGACATTATTAAGCTAGCTAAAGCTACAACTTCTCGCTCAACCGCAGGCAACTAACTTCAAGCGCGGTGTGTACGCTAATAACAGCAAACCACAATGAAAGGGGGCGTGGTGATCACGTGTTTAAACTTGGCGAGAAAATAATAGCTGGGTGGCAACGGCTGTGACAGTTTCTTGCTTCTTTACTTTGGTGTCTATTTTCTGTGTTGGTTGCTGAGATAGTTAGCCATGTCAGGGGTGAAGTCTACCTCTAGTCTTGAGCGACCCAAGGAGAATGTGGAGCAGCCTCCAGCTCTTTACAAAGAGTCTGGATTCCATAATAAAAACTTCACAGTAAGTTTACCTAGGGTTGTGCAACCGACCTCGCCATTGTTAGCAATCTGTTGGGTACTAGCTAGTGAACATTGCTTTTAGTACAGTTTCGTAAGGATTATCATAAGAGTTTGTGGTAGTAGGCTTGTCTGATATAAGAAACACTTGGGGATGCTTGCCTCCTTTAAGGAATCACTATGAGTACCTCACTGTGCCAATGTTTCTACATACTCAGGCATGTAAAATGAACCCTTTTTTTACTGTAGACTTACAAGTGCTGGACATTTGAAATGCAGAACGTTGAATTAAGATGCAATCTCATTTAAAGCACATCTAATCTGCGATCGTCTCCCGAAAATGAGATTCAGACTTGAAGTATCAACATCCATGCTACTTTTTGTACCAGCCTGTTTCGTTTAACGTCTCTTACTAGCCATTGTAGTTGTGTACAGTTGAACTGTTGTAAGTCTACATTAGCTTTACTATCCACTAAAATGACTTGAAATCAACTCATATATATGTAGGCTGTGGACAGGTCTTTCAATAGCCTGTGCAGTCAATAAGTAACGGTTATGTCATTTTTTTAGAGTTAATTGAGCAGAGGTTGTTATTATTGTTTTTTGTATTTTTTTTTAGTTTGATTTAGTTTAATTTTCTTAGTTTGCTGTTCCAAATAGCTTTTAAAAGAAAATACTGTCCGTGTTATCTTCACTAGCATGATAACTAAAACTTAATAGCAGGTGCTAATACCATAAAAAAAAGTTTACTTTTTTGGTATGGACAAAGGGGGACATTTGCCCTTGTTGAAGAAACCTCCACTCCCTCACAAATCCTTCGTAACTAGCATTTTGACTTTGTAAAGAAATCAGCGTAGTTTTGCATCACTTCTGAACCACTGCTAATGTCCCAAAGAACTATATCTGTATTACCCTCTCATTATCCTCCTAATATCTGATCTAGTTGTTTTTTTCCCCTCCTAAATCATTTCTGTGTGCAACTCTCGTGTTTGTACATGTGTATGCACAGTAGAATGTCAGTTATCCGAACACGTTGGGACCAAGAAGTGTTCTGATGACTGAAATGTTCGTATAACTGAACACCATAGATTATAGAAACACTAATGAAGGGGTGTGGTCATATGATTCTTCATGTCTGCACGTGCTGCTATTATATTTCGAGTGTTTGGTTAACTGAAGTGTTCAGATAACAGACATCCTGCTGGATGTATTTATATGTGTTAATATTAATGATTGTCCAATTGTATCTCAATGGTTGTGTAATTCAACTCTTGATTTCACATTAAATTTTGCCTCCATTCTCTTCTGTCTTGTGTTGTGTGTTCCTGTAGAGAATCATCATTGTGGTAATGATTGCTGTGATTGTGCTCATGATGGTGGTGAGTCTAGAATGGGGCGGGGCAAAGGGTGGGGCTAGAAAATGGGTTTGGTATTAGGTGACTAATACTGGAAAATTATTGTTATTATGTGATCACTCAAGCAGAATCATTTTATTTATTTGTGGCTTATATTAAAGTACAAAAATAAAAATGATTACCTTGAGGAGGAGGTGGAGATAAAGTTGTACTCCTGGAGAGATTTATTCCAGTATATTTGTAGCCTGGAACTTCATTCAGCGAAGCTGTGTACTAATGAGTTTGGGATATATATATATATATGTCTTAATTTCGAGTTCCTTAGGTGTACGTGGACCCTTTTTTGCCTTGGGTGTACCTGTTCCTTTTCTACTAATGCGCCTGCAATGTTGTGACGTTCCTTGGCAATGTTTAGCCACATTTCCATGGCGGGGTGTTTGTTGAATGTACATAATATGATTAGCATAAAGAAACTGCTAGGGACTAGGGAGGTTACTAATGCAAGAAAAAGTGCACACAGAGCTGCCCAAACAGCAGAAGTACAAAAGAAATGAAGAAGACTTGAGGTCAAGAAGAGATTAAAAAAGTTGCTACTCTAGATCATGTAATATATGTAGTAGCTATTTTTATAACAACAACAACAACAACAACAACAACAACACATTAGTTAGCTTGCAATATTCTATAGCTATAGCTTTTCTTTTAGCTTAGTCCCCTAACTCACTACACTGACTTCAATGGAGACCTTTTTCTAGTTTATTCCCCAAGTGATCTGGTATTTACTGCTTGTTAGCTCGCATAACACGATAAGTCCATGTGGAATTTCCCACAGGTTATAAATATACATGTTTATGTTCGAAAATAACAATTTTGAAGTGGTTTGTTCAAATTTTATATATGCTTCTCTATATTTTTTCTCTCGTTAGTTTTATGCACATATATCTATTTATCATATGTGTGATTGTCATATTTATTTAGGATTACTGTTTATTACAGTGTTGAGGTAGTGATCAGTAAGGCTTTGTTCTAAAAGTTTTTTTTTTTTTAACTTGTACTCAATGAAACTGCTTAAAAAATTTTTTTTTTTTAATTTGGTTATCTGAGTGTACTTAGTATTTATTGGTTGTTGTGTTGAGTAGAGTAGTACAAGACAGACTTTGTGAGTAGAGGTTTGCTATATTTAGTGTAGGACTGGTCTGGGAGCTGGACCAGTGGTTAAAGTTAGTGAGTTTATGTGGAGCAGGTCAGTTTAGCTTATTTGGAATTACTAAGCCATCCACAATAGTCATACCTACTCATATATATATAATACACACACGTATATGTCAAGTGTGGATAAAAACAAGAATATGTAAGTCTTTACTAGGCTTATAATATACTGGAGTTAAATCATGCTATTTACTGGTATCATCTCAAAGTTTGTCATAATTAGTTAATTTGATTGTGGTTTACCTGTCGAAGTTGTAAATTAATTCTTTTAGGAATGGCAATTGGCAGCACACTGTCAGTTTAGTCTGATGGTTACTAATGGACAGAAGATGTTACCTTTTTTTAATTAATTTATTTTTTTTTTTATGTAAATCCGCATTACCAACTTCCTGTGGTCATTTCCTCATTTGAGGAGTCCCTAAATTTTCAGATAAAATGTGTTTACATTTAACTCTGTTATTCCATTCCATTCCATTTGCTGACATAAGTACTCGATCACATTGTACATGGTTCAGGTAGCATGTGCGTGTATTTAACACTTCAATTATCTATACAGTAATTTTGTTAAATAGGTGCAAAGTATTTTTTCCAATTGGTCCCAGTCAGCACTACAGCTGTTTAACTTGTCGGACAATCTTGTTGCCAGGTGCTTGCAAATGATAGAGCCACTCTTAGAAAACGATGTGTGTGTGTGTGTGTGTATGTATGTGTGTCCATGTGTGTATGTATGTGTAGGCCGCTGTTAGGAGTCCATTGTGAGTTGTCACAAGAGGTGAATAGGAGTTGGAATGTGTATTGGCTGTTTAGCTTACAATGGTGTGTGTGTGTGTGTATGTGTGTGTGTGACTGCCTTGGGGGAAAACAGGAGTTATAATTATGAGCTAGTGAGTGTGTATGAAGCCAGCGAGAGAGAACAATGGAAATAGGGTATGTTATATATATATGTATGTATGGATGGTATGTAGTCTCTTAACTTAAATGTGCATGTGGGTGCCTATTTCACCAAATGAAGCAGCTTTTTATGGAGCTAGGCAGTATCTTCAGTTAATTTTTCAGAAGGCAATTTGTGTGCGGCTATTGTCTTTTTATCATTCTACTTAGTTATTCACCCACCCTCCCCCCCGCCCCGAAGCCATTTTGGCCCCCCTTGAAATATCCCCCCCCCCTGCCCCGAAGCCATTTTGGGCCCCCTTGAAATATTTTTAAATTTTCGTAAGCAAAGAGCGAAGTTAAAATGTGAATGATGAAGGTGATTGCAAATCAGAAATTTATAGCTTCTCTAGTTATCAGGCTACTATATGTGGTAACAATCTGGGATGTAAACTACACCAGCATTTATGAGCAAAAAATGCACAAATGGCATATTTAGCTGCAACTTGATGTTTGCTCACAAATTGTTTCCCTTGTGGTTGAGACACTTACAGAATATTTGTTCTTAATATTTACATTAAGGGTGCCCTGCCACCGGAAACCGAGGCGCGTAACCGCAAATTGACTGTTTTTGCTGTCTTTATATTTCTTTATACGTGTTAGTTTTTATTCGGTACAGTGTCGTCATTATAGTTAGTGTTGTCATTATAGTTAGTGTTATGTAGTTGTGTTTTTAAATATAACGACCATTTACCACACTAAATGTATTGATTCAATTAATACATGTGTGTGATACATACATAATATGTATATATTTGCTAATCAACTTACCTCAGATCAAGGGGGTTGAGGAAATAAAGAGGTGAACTTAACATTTTCATAGTAGACCTTTGTTTTTCTCAACCCCTTTGATTGAGTATAGTTGTTCTAATTTTGTGAAGGTCAGAACTTGATTGTTGTTAAGTTAGTTGTTTGTTTTTTTTTGTTCTGTTTTTTTTTTGTATTTAATTCCTCTTGTGTTGTGTTCAGTTGGCGATTATATTCTGCATTGTGGGAGCGGTCAAGCACAGCCAGCCGAGATATTTCCTTCTGATGATCAATCTACTCTGTGAGTTGTTATTCTGTGTATTACATTCAACAACTAGTTTATGACTATTATGTGGGGCAAAGAGAAGAGTGGAATAAGTTGTAGCAACAGTGTTCTCTGAATTCACATTTCTGTAGTGTACGATTCAATTATATTTTCAGTGAAACTTACCAGTTACATATCCACACATCTCGACAACACACTCGAGTTCTTGATGTTGGACCTCTCTGAATTATTATTATTATTATTATTATTTATTTATTTGTTTATTTATTTTATATTTTTTTAAGCCTGAATCTATAATACATATCTGTCTGGGGTCTATTTTTAATATCCTGACTGATACTAATCAATGTGTGTTTTTTGTTGTTGTTTTTTGTTGTTCTTGTTTTTGTTTTTGTTTTTTTGTTTTTGTTTCATTGAATGGTATTGGAAATGTATTCAAGTTTATAAGTTCTATTTTTTCCTATATATCAATCATAAAAGAAAAACTAATGAAACAATTATGCCAGATTGCCTCCCTCTTTTTTACTAATTGTAGCACACATTAGTGAAATGTGCTGTGCAGACTTTTAAAAATATTGTTTTAATATTATTTGATTACTGATGCAATTTACGTTACTGAAGGCAAGACTTCTGTCATGGTGTGAATTTCTTTGTATACATTCCACTCATATATACTCTTCTGAAGTTTGGTCAGTGTTTACAAACACCCATTAATAAAATGGTAATGACAGACTTGGGGGGGATTCCCACCTGTCCTACCAACCAGGTGGGACCTGCTTGCACCAGCCAAATATACCTCTGTGTGTTGGCTGAGAGGTCTAAGTTAGGGAGCATGTGTGGGAGTGTTGGATTGGGAAGGAGATTTGACCTATTTTATCTCTTGATTTCTCCTTTTGCTCCCCTTTGAGAGCTGATGTGGTTGTCTGTCTACGGCGTATTACCCGTTTTTGGAGCCATTAAAATATTGCCTACATGCATGAATACGGAGTAGTTCTGCAAACTTTTATATGCTCACCTTCAATTCAAGCAGCCTGACCTGTCTTGTTTATCTGGTTGGCTCTATTTTTAGCTAGGAGTCTTTCACATATTGTATAAACACTGTTTTTACTGGTTTACTAATAAAGTATTTGTGCGGATATAATAAATTTCAAAATATGTTATTACTACTACTATTACTGCTATCATCATCACCACCTTTGTTATCTTTATTTTTTAAAAGGTTTCTTAGTTGTTGTTTTTTTCAGCTAACTTACTGCATCCATTTTTCCATCTAGTTGGAATTAAAGTGATCCTAAGTAAAATATTATTGCTGTATGATAAAGAAAGTAATGATTTAACTGCTTCTTAAGTGATAAATATTTATGAAATGATTATACAGCCACTCTGCTTCTAAAAAAAAATTGAGTTTTAAGATCTTTTATTCAATTGTAAGCCTATAGTGACTATAACTCTGTGCAAGTGAGTTTTAAAAGCATAATAAAGGAAATTATTGGCTGTAAGTAATAAAAGAAAGTACTTATGCCACTATTGCAAAGAATCCAATGGATTACCGGAAGTTTACGTTATTTGCTTGCAGTAGTCTAGTCATTATGTTACATGTAAAATGATGTCAGCCTTTTTAAATTCAGGGGCAAACCCTGTTTAGTCCTTCAGTCTGAGATACATGCGGTTGTTTGCATACGTATGTCAAACTGGAGGAAGGGAAGCCTGATCTGACCAGCTCTGGCTCTGCAATAGTACAGCTATGTTGACTACAAGCTGGTGGATAATTGGGTTTAGTCTGATTTCAATCATGAAGATTACATCTAGAAAGCTTTTGGGAAAGGTATCATGTTGACGTCGTTGTTAATGCACAAAAATATCTGTATACCGCATTACAGTTGTTGATTAGGTTGTTGTTTTTTGCTTCTTTTTTTATTTTTATTATTATTATTTTTATTATTATTATTATTATTTATTTATTTTGTTTGTTTGTTTGTTTATTCTTATACTAGCACACTCTATGGTAGGTGCAAAAAGTAAAAAAAAAATGTGCCTGTTCAACTGTGGTGTATTATTATAAGGTAATAAAATAAAATTTGTTGCAAGACTTGATCTCAATTTTTGTGTTCATATATATTTTATTTACATGTACTAATTTGTGTTGTTGTTTATGTTTATAGTGAGTGCAGCAGTTACTGGTCTACTGGTGAGTTCTACACTGTACCTTATAAATGGGTTAATAATTATTATGCTTGGAGAAATTTAAAAAAAAATGTGTGCATTGGTTTAAATAATTTGGAGTGTTGTGGGATCATGGGATGGGCAGTGGGATACACATGCATGAGTGAGAGGGACAGGTGGACATCCCAGGGAATGTCCCACAATCCCATGGGACCGTGGGATGGGATGGACATTTTACGGCATTTCTGGACACCTATGATAATTTGGTCTGTAACAGGCTTTCTTTTGTGCTGGTGGACTGTGGGTGGAGGGGGTGGGACAGGGAGGGGGAGGGGGGGTGGTAGATGTAGGATGACTGTTTTGCTACCTGAACAATTTGTAGAGTGTTAACGTTTACAAGAGTCTAACAGTATTGGAAGCTAAGTACAAAAGGACACTGCAAGCCTTAAGGTTGTATTGTTTCTACACACACACATAAAGATAGAGAGAAGGATGAAAGGCTAATGTGGGACGTGACCTTTTGTATTTGCAGACTTCCATATCCTCCTAGTCATTCATTGATGCCTTGTACTGCCAGTTTCCTCGTTCTGTTTGATGTTTTGTTATAAAACACTCCCTCGCCAGAGTGTGTGTTTAGTCCTCTGTCCTGTCTAGCCCATAATCTAGTATCACACAGTCAGAGCTATATGGCCAGTGAAACAGTGGAGATGTACAGATTTGCCTGAAGAAGCTTTTCCATACATAGTTAGTTATGACAGTTTTGTTGTGTATTTATTTGTTTTGTTGTTGTTGTTTTTTGGGGTGAAGTGGGGGGTTTGCTTTTTTTTTTCTTTTTTTTCTTTTTTTTCATTTCCTTCCAATACCAGAAATAATGATTTCTCTCTTTTTTCTGATCCTCATTGCCTCACACACTGTCTCTCTTACTCTCATGTTTAGTTGACATTTTTTTACCGCATGAACCATTTTAGAGACATGCGTGCCAGTAAGCATTTTGGAATGCACTGGTTGCTGGTAGGAATTGTTGCTAGATTGGAAGGTATTTTTTTATTCCTTATTTATTTTTTCAATGAAAGTGTGAGTTTTGGTAACCTGAAAGAGAAAATGGAATCTGCTGCTGCATTGAGTTAGGTCATAGCATGCAGGTAAAATGGTCCCTCGTTTGAAAATCTAAGTTTAGCTTAGTTTATTTCATACAGTGTGAAGGAAAATGAAATCAAAAGGTGACAATTGGGGGGAGGGGGAGGGAGAGGAGGATTGGATGTAATATTGATAGTAAATGCATGTGTGCATAGGGGCTAGTGCTTGTGAAGGAGTAGCAGATAATGTCCTCTATTCTGTAATACTAGATACAGTAAATTCCGTATACTAACTAATGCTTGAAATGCTTTCCTTTAATATAGTCTTTGAGGTTGTGGCATAGCTTGTCAGGCAGCTTAAAGTAATAATAATAATAATAATAATAATAATAATATAATAATTATAATTATAATAATAATGCCTTTAAATAAAGTCATAACTTTGAGGACTAAATTATGAGATAGTTCAATATCTGGCCAGTCAGATAAGAGGTAAATATTCTCAACAGATAGCCACAGTGTCCTATAAGTAGAGGTCACACTAGATTCTCCAACTCAAATGTTCAGCTGTTGCTAGATTGTAACTCACAACTCCTTTTTGCTGACATGTAGTAAAGGTCGTGATACCGGGAGTTTGGTGGGAAAAATACAGTTAACCAAAGAATCAGCACTTGTGGTGTGGAGATTGCTGTGGGTTCTTAGGGGGCTTTATCTGTGGCCACACCTGATGAGTCGCACCACCCTGACTGATTGTTCCTGGGTTTGCCGGGACAGTGGACCTGCGCTCTGATGTCATCCTGTGGTCTTGCCTCCTGAATGAATTGGTTATTAGGGACCTGTTCTTTAAGGTTTTGCTATGCAATTGAATCACTTCATAAAAGGGAGTTACTGGTATTGTGATTTACTTAGGTTTGCCCGAAAGGTTACCTTTAAGAAGCCATTATTGTAGTCCTGTGCCCCTAACTAATTATATTAGGCATTACTTAAAGTAATTCCTGAAACACACGAAATAACCCCCTGCCTATCCCACTCCAAATTCCCTGACTCACAATTGTATTTGAGAGGTAACCTTTTCTGGAAGGTATGTATGTATATATGTGTGTGTGGGGGTGTAGCCCATCATCTCCTAATTAAGTTAGACCTAAAGAGGTTCATCAGCCAATAATTGAATAATAATGAAGCTTCTCGGCTCATAACTTTCTTGTGTGTGAGATCCATCAAAACTGCAACTGCTACTGAGCAAAATGATTTTTATTTATTTTTTTAATTTTTTTATCTCCAGTGGTAATGATGAGGGGTGTGTGTGTGTGTGTGTGTGTGTGTGTGTGTGTGTGTCACAGCATAGAAACTTGGTTTATAAGAACTGTCTGTTGGTGTCTGTTTCAACTGCAACAACAAAGTAAGCGTACATTGAACAGACAACGAGAAATAAATACATAGCATAACTCCACTCTCTGCGGTTTAGCGCTGCGGTTTCAAGTGGTACTGCACCCTTAAAGTGCCAGGCAGCGAAAGCACTCCTTACAAGTCCTGTTAATATCATGTGTTCTAAAGTTCTTAATTTCTTGTGTATGCTGTGGACAAGTTCAGCATACAGCCTGGGTTCTCTAGTGCTTTGAAAGAAATTAGATGATAAGTGACCTTGCACATGAAAACCGGGCACAATGGGGGCACCTTAAAAAAAAAAAGATTTTGCACTTACCCTAGTGCCGGCATCTAGATATTGAACTCTCCAGGTTTTATAACCGGCGGCTTCATTGTTTCAGATGTACATGACCTAATAATTGTTATACCACCATTTGACTCAATGCCTATTTGCAAATATTACGTGAACACACTAGTGCAGTCACCAGAATTGGAAGTTGTTTTTTCCTGTGCTTATGCCATTCACAGTGGTGGTACATCTATTGCTCAGATTATTTTATTTTATTTTTAATTAAATTTTTTTGTATTTAATAACAGCTGTCATGTCATTTTCTTTTAAAGAATAAACTACATCAACAACTATTTTTATATGTATAGCGTCTACTTCACCTGAATTTGTGTTGGTGTATAGTCTGCCACCAGCAATTAGGGCTCCTTCTTACGAATTAGTAGAAATTGTGCTTATAAATATTTGAGCTATATAACAGAATCGGTTGGGCTAGGGTTTCAAGCGTAATTGGTGAAATCTTATAACGCGACAAAAGAAGAATTGTGGGGTTCAGTAGGTATTTTTTCTGGTTTTCTGGTAACCGGTTGTCATAGCTGTTGAGGTCATGGACTGAGTACAACTGTGTGGTTACCAAAGTTTGCCCCCTGAAGTCCTATAGTGTCATAAAGCCCTACTAGAATTATGTCATCCCTCTCATTATCCATCTTGCAACATATAACTGGTATTTCTTTTCTTTTTGGTGGTTTTTCCTTATGGAGGATTGCCTTGTTCTGGAAGCCAGTGGCTATGATTTCAATCACTTAGTCTTCAATGTGGAAATGATGCATTTAATTGATTAAATTTTCCTTCTAAATTGCCAGTCATAATGGAGGTTAAAGGCAGGGGCAGGAAGTGTGAGGAATTAAAGGAAGTGGTTTAAATTACATTGTGTTCCTGTTTTAATTATGAAGAATTTGCTATAATCATTTTTTGGTGTTAGATTACAACTGGGCACTTTCATTTGAAAAGATTTCGGGGAATTTACATGACTGAACCTGCAACAGTATGTATATGTGCAATCATGATACTGCGTGGTCCATTGATTGCTTTCTGCACTTGAGTGTGTGTTTTTATATATATATCCTTGTTGTGTTACAGTATGGGTTGACACTAGTTCAATTTTTTAGCTTCATCAATGGTTATACTTGTTTGGACATGTTTCACTTTAAAAACGGCCATTTACTTACCTTAGTGATTGTTTCAATGATATTCAGTAAATATTAGATCACAGAAGTATGTGTGTGTGTATGATATAATGCTATAGGTTTTCATTCTTACTGTACCAAGCCAGGGAGTGCTTCTGTATTTGCATAAATGGGTACCAATTAGAGTTTTGTTAGTCAACTAAGGAATATAATGATCCAATTTTTTCAGTGGTGAAGAGGGGGAGGGGGGGGGTGAGAGGATGGGGTGATCTAGATTCTTTGGATTAGTTTGTGTGGATGTGTAGTTTCAAGAGGAGATAAGTTTCTATAATTTTTTAGCATTTTTGGTATAGATTTTGTAGCATTTTAAACTGCATTGCATGTGTGCAATATATATATATATATTACTGCATGCGTCAGAGCATACAATATGAAAAGATATTCCACGAGCACACATATGTATTTTCATGAGCCGAAAGCTAGTGAAAATACAAGTGTGAGAGTGAAATGTCGATGCTGAAATACTCAAGGAAGATATCCAATTTATAATAAATATGTATATACATATATTATACACACACATAATATCAACAACAACAACAAACAATATATATATATATATATATATACACACACAGACAAGGGTATTTCACTGGATTGTGCAACTTGTATTTCCTTAGTGTTGTTTGTAACACCATCAACACCATCAACAGCTAGAGGAAGTTATTTGTTTGGTTTACAAGGAAAAGAATAACCGTTCAACAATAAACAAATTGCTGTCGGGTGTTTTTCTTTTCTTTCTTTTTTTTGTTTGTTTTGGTTTTTATTTTCATTCTTTCCAACTATTATGGGATGGTTTCAACCTGAATGTGAAATTGGTAAAGGAATGGGGGAGGAGGGAGGGCTGGGCCTGGGGGAATTGCTGCACTAGGTAGTTTATAGTTTTTGTTTACTTATTAAGGAATCTGCTGAGGTCCCTCCTACAACTTCCTCTGTCCTCGTGTTTACTACTCAGTCAGTCTTTTGATGTGGGAGACAGTATTGGCTGGTATTAGCGTGACGGATTAGGGCGGTAGGGGGAAAGCTCTATGCAGTGTGGGCAGATTGTAGGGTAATTTTGTTTGTTTGTTGAATTAAGCTCCATTGTTTATCAATAAGATCACTGCCGGGATTGCATGCTGGAATTTTTTGATTCTGGTGCAGTTTCCTGCAGTGTGTGTGTGTGTGTGTGTGTGTGTGTGTGTGTGGGTTAGAGATGAGTGGGTGTGACTCTATAGTTTTGAGTCACACTAAGGGTCTTTAAATCTGAGGCATAACATCCAGTCGTGTGTATATTGTTAGATTTGCTTTACAAAGTAAGTGCAGAGTCCAAATTTATGAAATTTAGAATTAAGAGAACAATATAGAATTTAGCTTGAAGATTTTTTTTGTTCGTTTTCTTTTTTCTTTGAAGAGTATAAAAATATATTTAAAATATATATATATTTATATATAATATTTAAGAATATATAAGAAATATGAATCACCAAAGGTGCGAACCCTCAGCGCAACTGTAATCTAGCTAGCTATAACAAAATCAATTCTCGGACCGAAAAAATAATGTATTTGGCTATTCCTTTAGGTATCAATACAGCTCAAGGAATGAAAATGGTAGATGTAGCTAGTTGCTGTCTAAAAGAAGTAGCTAAACATGCAGGAGACTCTCACCTGTGTATAGTATCAACGTAAAACACCTGAATTCTAGCATTCATTAACTTTTCAGCATAAAGCAAAACTACCGCGGGCAGAATAAGAAATTATTTGCTCATGTGATTGCGGTGTGACGATAGGGGCGTTACCTAGTACAAAAGCTTGAACCTACGCGGAGCAGACAGCTTGCTTTTTCTCAAAGATCAGCCCGATTCGAAAATGTAGCAGGTCCTAAATCGTCGTTCTGAGTAAGTTCATACCTAAATAAGCAGTTAATTGTCAGTAATCTCCCAATCAGAACGAGACAGACAGACAGACAGGATGACTACTATAACCCTCTTGCGCATGTCCGCTGAGGGTTAATAACAGTAATTACAATACAATATATGCAATGACTGGCAAAAATTAGGTACTGTGTGGTGTAAATTCAAGAGGGCAGCTGCAAGTGGCCACACATGTGGTATCACAGGTATAGTAGGGACATACATGTACCTGGTCCTGTGGCTAATACATCATATAATTAACATACATGTATGTATGTGTCCAATAAAGGTAACAGATTAGGGGAGGGACCTTTTTTACCCAATGACCTGTTGTAGTGATACTTTCATCTTCTCCACTCTGCCTTAGATGTTGTGGTTAATGAAACTAAAGTATTACTATACTATAGAGTATTGACGACTTAAGGGGGCGGGGAATAATGCAGTTTACAAGTCATTTTAGTTCATACTACATGCGTATATGTAAGTCTAATCCCTTACCAACATCACTACACATACACATACACACTCACTACCTGGTAGTTACTATCACATAGGGGATTTTTTTTATCATGTTATAATATCTTTTAGATGTTCCCATTTGTATTTGTTAGTACACTGAGGGTTTGTTGCGCGAGATGTTTGAAAGCTTTAGTCAGAGATCAATCAGACGTGTCTTTGAAGTGGTATTGCTAGGGATGTGGAGAATGCCAAATGTTCTGTCCTATTAGGATCCGCATGTCCTGGCTATCTCGGGGGATTAATCCCAGCTAATTACAATAGCCGTAAACAAGCCGTGGATATTATATTTTCCGCATGCTAGTCCGCGTAATTTCGAGACTTTAGATGAGGGTGAATTGAAAGCGTGTCTGCTAAAAGTTCGTGGCTTCTGTTGAGGCTCCGTGTAAAGTGTTCACATGGAATTATGGGATGAGTTGTTACAATTGGCAGGCGATATCTAAAGAAAACTTAAATCAAAGGTTCCGTGAACTTTGGGAAAGTGTTGCTAAATGATATTACCAATGTGGAAGTGTGTGGTGGAGAGCGGGGTTTCCTGCACTCTGTACCTTTAAACTTAGTGTTTGTGTAATTTGTGTTTTTATTATGGATTGTATATGTGGTTCTAGTATGATTATATTAATTGTTGAAGCAATACCAAAAAAATGTGTAGGGAGAGAAAGTTCTGTGATTGGAAGTGTGACTTTTTTTAATTGTAATTTGTGCTGTAAATTTCATGCCTCAATGTGTGTGTGAGTGTGCATGATGTTATTCTCTCGCACTACAGATGTGGTAGTAATATATACAGCTGCAGTGGCAGTGTTAAATTTGTTAATTTTGTGCATTCAGTGTTGTAATGACACCTTGCCAATATTTTATAACAACCCTGCGACTGTGAGAGAATTACTCTAGTCTGAGTTGCCTTGTGTATATTTGTATTATCAATTGTGAGGCCCATTACATTGTTGTCATAATAAACAGCATTTGTGTAAGGACTGAGAAGCCATTCCTTTTGTCTTTGTTCCTCTTGGCGCCAGTCAACCTCCACCAATAGTCCCTGCCTGTTGATATCGGTAGCTTCAGAAGCCTTCTTAACCATGACGTTGGCCAGCTCAGGAAGCTTCGTCTATTTTTTTCTTATCTGGTTTACTTCCAGTTCTCATTGCTGGTCATCCTTCCATTCAGTGTACATGCCCAGTGCATTGTGGCCACTGGGGAGCGTAGGTGCGAACCCTTAGGACTCGAGGATGTTGAATATTTTGTATCTGCTGCTATCTACAAGTTTCTGTCATGTCTGCAATATAAATATAGTATAGTCTATCTGGCCCTTACAGTTTATGTCTGCAAGATATAAGGGAAGGAGGGGGGGGGGGGGGGGGGGGGGGGGGGGGGGGAAGACACCCCTTAATTAATTTATGTTTATAAGCAGTAGCCATGGAGATTGTGAAGAGTAGTCAGTCAAAGACAAGTTTCGCATTTGTGTGGGATTAATTTTATAAATGTACTTTATTATAAAAAAAAAAACCGGAATAGAATTACTTCTTCTTTAGGGAGGTGACAGTAAGGGTTCTATCTACAAAATATTTGGGGGCAGGGAGGGGGAGGAGGGGAGGGAAGCAGTCTAATTCACTCAAAAATGATATTTTTCTTTAAATTAGATAAGTAATTAATGAAATTATTTTGTGCTAAATGCTATCATTTTGGGTACAGCCTAACAGCATACCACGCTCAACAGGCAGGGAAGCTGATAATTTTGGTGGGATGGGAGAAGCTAGGCAGTTCGGGCGAAAAGTTTCCCCTGTCCCACCCCCCCAATAGACATCATTTCGCTCATACACACTCTATCTTGTGTTCTAACTAGAGTACATAAAAATGAAATTTTAAACTATTGAAGTTGTCTGTACAAGATTACACAGGATAACTAATGCAAGACAAGTAGTGAATATTAGTATGCAGCCAATCATCTCATTCAATTGGGTGGACCAATGACCCTAATTATGTTAATAGTTATGAAGTGTGTATGGTTATCACATGAGTTTGTGTTTTTGTTTGTGTATGTAGATATTCTGGTATTTCCGAGGCACTCTGGTGTCCAGTATGCTGTGGTATGTGTTTGTTCAGTGCATCTTCCTCTTCTTCCAATGTGTCACTACTGATGTGTTCGCATGGTATGAGGCATCTACCATCAAGCCCAGCCCATTCATACCCATCGGCCCAGGACAACCTTGTAATAACAACACAAACCACTGCAACAAATCTAACCATTCTTCCACTTTGTTACAGCACTTCCTGAACTTGAGCAAAAATTCCACCTAAAACACGAGTTGTTTTTTTCTTCCTTTTTTTTTTTTTTTTTTCCCTTCTTTTCATCTTCTGATCATAGAAACTAATTTGGTGGTTATTTTGGCTATGTTTCTTGATTTTTTTAAAAGTGTGTATTTATTTTGTATGCAATGTCTAATTTAACTTGTTATGTTTTGTTATTGTTTTTGTTGTTGTTGTTTTTGTTGTGTGTCACTTTCCACTATCTGATAGATGCACTATATTAGAAAAAATTTGGTTTGAATTCTTAAAATTATATGACAAGAGGTTGAAGGAGTTTTTTTTAATCGTTTGCTATATAACTAATTATTTGTAAAGATATTTTTTACCTTAATAATCACAAATATATAATAAATAATTATGTAATATATTGAACTGCTATATATTAAGTTTTGTTGTTTTTTTTTTTTATTATTATTGGTGTAGCTCAGAAATGTCACAGTAAGATGTCCAAAAAATTAAAAAACAAAAACAAAAATTAATATATTGGAGTGTAATATGACCTACCCTCACTGGCTGGTGTTGCTAAAAGCCTGCTATTAATTGGTAAATTTGGAAGTGATAATCTGATAATGAATAAAGACAGACAGCCTAGGATCACATGATGTATGTATATTTCGCTGTGTGAAACAAAACCAATAGACTGAATCAATGCAATGTATATCCACTAAAAATAAGGTCTTCATCTATGTTTATTTGTGAGCAACATTGGAAAGTGATGATGGTGAGTATAAATTAGTGCACTTTGTACTCAGTACATTGCCATTGAGTTTTCTTGATGCATCAGAATTCCTAATACATTTTTTCACTATCTGCAAATACAATTGCACGCCAATTACCTCTTAAAGCAAACAACCTCTGATTTGTGAACCAAAGCCTGGTCCCAATTACTCTACGTTCAGAGGTTATACTGTAAGGTGAATATTTCAACAGAAATGAAAGTTCTTCTGTGAATAGGTATAGACATTAGTTCCATATATTTTGTATTTCACTAGTCACAAATAATATTATAAGGAAATGAGGGCATTCTTCCGAGAAATTGAAAATAATGGAGTATATTATAGGGTCCACACTCACTTTTTTTTTTTGTTGTTGTTGATTAAGATTATGTACTTTGAACCTAGGAACAAGCGTAGGACTGTTAATTAATACTTGCCTATTATGGATAGGTGGTTAATAGATAACAAACTTTACATGTGTAATATTAATAACTCTGTAATAAACACATTTCCAACCACAGGTAACTTTCCCCTGATAACCATTGTGCAAACACTTGTTTACCAACCCATGAATAAAAAACACATTTCCTTGTTTATGTGGCAAGAGAGGAAACTTAATCTGCTCATCAAATTGGTAAAAATAATAACAACAATAATAATGGTAAATATATAATTTCTGGACTAGGTATGTAACTATGTAGTGTACACAGAATGCCTACTTTTGATGATGCTTTCCTTGGGTTATGTTTTCTCTTGCAGATGTACACTTTTTGCTAATGGAATTCAACCACGTGCTACTAAGCACACTTGTTGCTTAGCAACTAACCAATGTCTGCATTTTCTCGTTTATTCGGCAACAGAAAATGAATTTTAACATGCCAATTACCACAAATTGCAGTTACTGTGTTGCGTTGGTGTGGAGATGTTCGAAACCATATTATATTTTTCCTTTTTGGCAATTAGGATCAATTTTATTTTGCTAATTCTTTAAATAAGAAGTGATCATTTGCTCACACAAACTCGAAACCGTCACAAAACAATTAACACGATCAACACAAAAAAAAAGTGCAGAGGAATAATTCGTATAATAATTATATAAACACATGACTGACACAAATAATGATGAATACAATGTTGCATTGATTGATTTTAGAGTTGGAGGCACACTAAACCCAACAATAGAGGGCTTCGCCCAACACCATCAGAATGAAGTGCACTGAAGTGAATCCAGAATGAGTATTGATTTGTTTTAAATAATAGAGAGGCTATTAATTAATATTCGAAATTCGTAAATTAAGCACTACAAGACTTGACGTGCTCGAACCAGGAATCGAAGGAGTCTTTTCCAGCGCATGAAAATGATTTCTTGCAGTTAGGACAGTAGAAAAACTGAGCTTTGCTGCCCAAGTTTCCGCTGGTTGAAGCACCATTGTTTAGAGACAGAGAAGATGGTCGAGTCGTAAATGAGGCACTCCGTCCCAGTTGTGACTTGCTGGGCTGGTAGTCCGGTAATTCCCGATGAACCACGTCCATCTCAGACGGCCCATTGGCTCTCATCCTTGAAGCGTAGGGGGCATGCCTGTGGGTGTGGTTTAGAGAGTGCGAATCCAAGCTGGTGGAGGAGTCGTTCGATCCGTATCCTAGACTGGACAGAGAGGACGGAGTGTTGTAGAGGAGAGAATGGGACATGGAACCAGAATGGGAACCTGACACGACTGCACTACCCCTGTTCACAGCCATGTCTGTGGATGTCATAGAGGATGCACTGGAATGGGAAGTGTAATTACTGGAACGAGATCTGGTCACAAACTCTCCAGAAGCTAGACTTTCTCCTCGTCGATACGTGCCATCCAGGCCTTTATTTAGGGCCAGATCTGACAAACGCAGTGCCCCTGGGCTCAAACTGAGACTCGTGCTGCCCTGAGGCACTTTGTCTTCCGGCAAGCCCCTCCCCCTGGGAACAGTGTCGTGCATGATGTCCAAGTGCTCCAGGGATCGCGACTGCATGCCCGAGTTGTGCCTGTTGACCCTGGGGTTAGGAGGGTCCTGGTCCAGCTTGATTCGAGGAACCATCTGATCATCCTTCTCAACAATAGCTCCCTTCATATCCCCTCTGGCAAGAAGACCCTATTATTACACAACAAAACAGCGAAGGTTAAATTAAAGTAATAATCATCACCACAATAATAATAATCATCATCGTCATAATAATCATCATCGTCATAATAATAATAATAATAATAATAGTCATAATCGCAATCATCATCACAATAGTTTTACCACTTACCGGTGGTGTGGGGGGGTTGCCGTCAGCAGTTGAGCTCTGGAGGTTATTTCTACAGGAATGTAGGGGGAATGAATAATAGCTTCCCGACGGAGGGGGGCGAGAATTCATAGTGGAAGCTGGAGCAGCTTGCAGTGGAGCTGGGATGGGGAAACACTTCAGAAAAGCTTGACGAAGTTTTTCAACCTAAAGTGTAACAGAAAGAGGCAAAATATCAATATCAGTGCAAGCAGAATTTTGAAAGCAGACTTATCATGGATAAAAAAACAACCAGAAATTTAAAAAGGGGGGAAAGGGGTATTTTGAAACCCAGATCGAAAGTAGAGATATCTGCTCTCTTAAAAAAAAGTTTGATGACAGACTTCATTTTTTCTGTACACACACATACATACACACAGAGAGCACAATCCCCCTTTCCATTCCCCAATCACAGCAGAACTGTGTTGACAATGCTAGCTAGTTGACAAATGCTGAAAATAAAAACCAAACTGTGATAGACAATTTGGGCATTGGGGAAAGTACTGCATCCAAAAATGACACACACGTGCATACACACACAGAAACTTACTTGTTTCTGAAGGTCAAGCTTTTCACACATGGCATCTTGGTATAGTTTGGTCTTTTGCTGAAGATTCCTCTGCATCTTTCTATACTCTTGCTTCATGTTTAGAGCTAATTGCAGATCACCAATTTCTTGCACCTACAATAAGAAAGAGTTCATCCTGACCAAATTCTTGGGAACAAGACAGATAACAAAACCAGAGGAAACTACATCATGAATGAAGCTTCAATAGAGGCTTCCCTTCATAAGATCACAGGTAGTGTGTGTGTGTGTGTGTGTGTGGTGTGCATGTGTGCGTGCAGGTGGTTTATTGTAACCCACTGAACCATTCAAACTTCAATACAACTCACAAGAAGGGAATACAAAGCCAAGAACAGGTGGGGAAAGAGAGGAGAGGACAGAATTGTCAGTAATAAGCCAAGAAAAGGGAAACAGTTCTAGTCACAGCCCCCCCTCATCCCCTCCCCTTTTAGCCTGACACCACCACCAGTTCAACTTGGGAGTTCATACTTGGTTTTCAAGTTATTTCAAGTACCAGCTTTATCAATCTTGCCAA
>WLWD01003506.1_pt1 | contig 32842 bp, 22 predicted proteins | sample 6712731 | NCBI WGS metagenome assembly WLWD01 (sample SAMN12718690, study PRJNA576275) | sponge metagenome | isolation source: marine sponge | host: Mycale hentscheli | place: New Zealand: South Island, Marlborough, Capsize Point | collected 2014-11-01
AAGCTGAATAGCTCTTACATTAATTAAGCCAGACTCCTAATAGGTTATCCTTCTAGTTTGAATGGAGTAGGTGTATCATTTTATGGATCACCAGTTCCAGTTTGAAAGTTGCTTTTAGCACTGGTCATTGTGAAGCAGCTGCCTGGTTGGTAAGGGTATATTTGTTGCTTTGGTAGACTATAGAAGTTGCTGAGTAGTAGCTAATGGATATCAGAAAGTATTTTAGGAAAAAGAGACCTTGTGGCTCCAAAGGAAGTGAATCCGAACCAAAAAAAAGCAAATGTGATAGCTATGAATCGGTGGAACACAAGGAACAGATCTCGAGCAGGTGCCTCCGAAAGAGAGAGTGAGAGGTGAGGGAGAAAGAGAAGAGTGTGATAAACGAAGTGCAGCCTGTAGGGAAGATGGGCATGCAGGGGAAGAAGTTTGCAGCAGAGGTCAGAAGTGCACAGAGGACTACGTGTGTCAAAGCAGAGGGAAGAAGTGCAGCAGAGGGAAGAAGTGCAGCAGAGGGAAGGGGGAAGAAGTGCAGCAGAGGGAAGAAGTGCAGCAGAGGGAAGAAGTGCAGCAGAGGGACGTAATATAAAGATGAACATTGGCGGAGGCAATCCCAAACTAAGCTCCAACCTAAAGCATTCAAAGGCTAGCCTGAAGAAATTGTACAAATCTAGGCTTACCTACAAGAAAAGTTGGGAGGAAAAGTATTATTTTTGTATGTTTTAATAAGTATAGGTGAAAATCCTAGGGGGGGGGGAAACTCTGCTCAGGGGGGGGGGGAAATCCCAGGGTTCCCCCCCTCTGTATCAAACCCTGTTATTATTATTATAAATAATTATTATTACTTTTATTATAATAATAATAAACTATTAATATTATCAGCTATATTATTATGTATAATATATTAATTTCATTATTTTTGCTATAATTATTTTTTATTTAATATTTTTATAGTTCTTGGGGAGTGGGAGAGTGACAGTTGAAAGTTTGTTAAAGTAGGAATTGCTCTTTTTCAGAAAGAAAAGTGTTGTTGTGAATATAATTGTGTGGGTAACAAATATTCTATGTATCAGGTTCAATTCAAATTAGTCTTACTTTAAAACATTAAATAAAAAGCATGTGACCCTTCTTCGCAGTCATACTGTTTGAAGGCTTGAAGTCTGGTGTTATTTGTAAGTCCCATGCCATCATATCGATATTTTTTTCCCCGCCAATATACTACGGACACAAAATGCCCAGGACAATGCAGTGATTATCCTGCCAAAACATACTTTTTTCCCAGCAAATGCAATATGACAGGAAGTTCATCAAGTTCTTTCAGTAATTCCTTTTTAAAAGAATTGATATTAAAGGGAATAACCAAGGATGTTTGCTAAAGAACACACATTTTTTGACAACTGGTACTCCATTGCATTCATACACATTGGGGCCTCCGTCATTATCTTCCAAATCAACTATATTTCTTCTATGACAGGATGAAGCATCTTTTGGTGGTAGAGATGGAAAAGTTGCACCACAGTAGCCTAGTGCTTGACCATTTTCTGGAAATTGCTTCTCTATCTGGTTAGAAAATCTTTCAAGGCTTTGAGGCTGCAAATTGTATCCATTTGGATACCTCGTATTCTTGGGCCTTGGGCAGTGAGGCGAACTGCATTCCAGACATAATTCCAGACGCCAAACTGATTTAAAAACCTGAAGACATTGTTCATATTCTGAACCAAAGCAATCATACTGCTGTCCTGAAACAATTGATTTCACATAGTCCAAAAATCTTGTTTTACTGCTTTCCACATTGCTTTTGATAAAATCATGAATTACTACTTTCAATACATGTTCTGCCTCACTAGAACCCAAACATTCAAGGAATTTTGGGTTTTGCATACTGTGTATCAAAATAGTATTCAAGAAGTTATCTGAAGTACATGTATTTCTGTATTTTCTGTTATGCCAAGGAATAGTAGGTGGTATCTTACAATTAGGACAGATAAAATCTTGAGATATTTTAGGAACATCTACGTGACACATAGACAGACAATAATGGTGAAACCATCCCTGACAGGTACAACAACGGTGACTGTTGAATTGCTTTTGCTTTTCACGATACACTGCTTTTGATGTACTTCCTTCTATCCAAGGTGTTCGGCAAATGCATATAAGAGGAACATTATCACTTTTTGATTTACAAAAAGAACCTGGTTCACAAGCAAAACTAAAACAATCAATTATTCCATTCATGAATTGGTTTAATTTCTTTTTTAACACTTTCATTTGGCATCGTACCCTGGAGAGCTCCTGAGTTGGCTTATGGCAACTGATAAGAAGTAGTGCAGCTAGTAGAATGTCTTCATCATTCTCAACAAACTGAACTCCAGAATGTTCAACCAATACTGAGGTCACTTCTTGTTGATGACGCGTTGCACTTCCAGCATGAAAATTTAGCTCAGAATAATCAGGAAGTTTGTATGTTGATATAACCTAATTAAATTAGCATAACATAATGACATGTAATACAAAAAGTAATTCAATCTATTGCTATAGACTTGCTTAACTAAAATTCAATTTGGCAAATTTTTATCGTCACAGTAAAAAAGAATAGCAATAGTGGAATACTAAGTTAAAATTCACTTATTTAAAAAAGGTAGGAGGGGCAGAGGTGAGCCTTAGTACATAGCCATAACGCTACAACCCATCAAAAAAAATATAGTAGCAATTCATTAGGCTAAACATGTACAAGCATACAAACTCTGCATACATATTGCATCACTGTTTTATGATGAAAGTCTGCATATTTAAAAAAATCACTGTGGAGTACGTACTTGCACATGTGTAGAAGTTGAGATGCTTATATTCTTGAAAAATGCACACTGTCCAGATTTTAAGGTCTGAATGACCAAAGTATGTCCTTCATCAAGGCACATAGATTCCTGGAAAGAAAATGTTTTTGTGACTACAGAAGAAACAAGTATTTACTACTCACTGAGTTGTATTCTCCGATGCAGATATTTGGCACTTGCAAAACTTCAGGATATAAACAGCTTATTCTCTTTAAGTAAGCATCCCATTGTATGTCAGTGCCTTTTATGAAGGGCTGAATGGTAATTGTCTTGGTGGCATTGGACAGTTGGTACAAGAATGAAGATGGATGATCTAACAAACAAGCATAAATAAACCTATTAACTTAACACATAATATATTAGAGTAATGGCAAACTATGACTAATTATCTTTCTGCTGTCATCTTTACGTGAAAAATTTGAATACAGTAGCCTAAATTGTTTTAACAAGAATTTCCAGCATTAGGCAGCATCACAGACTTACTTTTCACTTCTGCCACTTGAATCGAATTCTGACAAGTAATCACATCCAAATCTGAAGACTCTAATGTTACCAGATAATCAATGTCATTGTTAATAGGAGACATGGCATTCTTTGCTTTTATGTCATCAAAATCTTTCTTAGTAACTTTATGTATAAGTAATTCAGCCCCGTCATCTGTCAAAGTCGTACCTAATATGAAGGATAATGTAATACATCATAATTTTTTAAAAATATACCTACTTATTTTGGTCTTTGTTTCAGTAGCTCCTGCAAAATCATGTTTCCGTGGTCTCTTTCTGCCTGATGGTCTCTCCAATTTTACTCTTTCCTTTCTTCTCAACTCCCCCAGGTTAATTTTTCCATCAAAATGTGGTTCAAGGCCAATAGACATTTGACAAGCAGCCAGATGAAAGCATTTCTTTGTTGAACTACATGAACATGACTCTTTTGGAAATATTCGCACTGCTCTTGTTGTGACACCGTCATTTTCAATCACAACGAAGGAGCCATTACCTACAAGTTTCACTCGATTGTCTAATAGAGCAGATTTGGCTAAACTGATCCTAGATTCACACTCTTTATTGGGAATGGATTCATTCTTGCACTGAGGAAGAGACTTCAAATCTTTTCTAACACTGTCAACAATATCTGAGGGGTCAAATACAGCCTGAAGTCGAGGCATATGTGATGGATCTCGTGTGCAAAAATCATACTCGTCTTTTACTTGCCAGCGACCACACTGATGTATTGATCTTACTATTTCACGTTCATAGAAGGACGAAAGGTGATAGAGTGAAACTATAATAACATCCAATGGTACCAACTTCCACTGCTGCATGCGATGAAAAACAGCATTCATAGATTCTGATGCATTGTTAGTAACACCTTTCTCAGGATTTAAAATTTGAGCCCTTATATAGATCCATGCCCTTTAAATGTAGGTATTAGTGTTTTCTCAAAGTAGGAAACTACTTTACCACACACCTTAATATCCCATTCTTCCTTTATTCTCTTCCATTTTTGATCGAATTCACTTTCTGTTGCAATAGCCATTAATTGACGGAAGGCAGTTGTGTACTTGTTCACTTCTTCAGCAGTACAGTTACAATTCTTGCGCACATACCACCTTAAATCATTAACTAGATGATTCCAACAAAATAAATGTGAACCGATTGGAAACAAATCAGAAAATTTGAATTTTTGATCGGTAATAATGTTCACCTGTTTTTTAGACAAACTGGGTACCAACTCAATAATAGACTCCAGGAATAATCTGTGGTCTGAATGAAATCTTCTGGAATGAATCATGAAACCAAAGGGAACAATGGGATTCTGAACAAAGAAATAGTTTTGGAAGGTTAAGGTTGAGAGATAGTAGTCTCCTATATTGAAAACAGTGTCATAATGAATAGACACTGGATGGTGAGCAATGTGTAAAAGATTGTCCAGTGCTTCCAACAAAGGAGTAGCCTTAAGATGAACTTTTCTGAGCTATATTTTACTGAGAATCAGAATGAAAAATTAAAAACCAAAAATAGCTATATAACTATTTCAGCCCAACTCCCACTCCAGACTCTGTTTGGTAAAGAGTCTGGCTAGTGAGATTACTCGTGGGTGTTAGTCCTGCTCTCCTGGCATGGTTCCAAGTTGGAGAAATGGAAGTCAGTGACAAACCACACCCATTAATTAAGTCAATTAAATTGACCACATCCTTCATGTAATTAATAATATTATGAATAAAATTAAGATGACTAAGTATTGTTATGATTTGTTTGGAGAATGGTTGTAGCCTTTCGCATTTTGTTAATGTATTAAAAAATAAAAATTTGATATATAAAATGTTGTGTGGAATTGCATCATGAGCATGGTTTCTGATAGGGCTATTTCAGTGTTTCCTGGCAGATTGATAGAGTAAATTCCGTGACTGCCATGCTCCTGGTTTTAGGCCGCAACTCCCGCTCCTGCTCCTACTCCTGAGTAAATTCGGTGACTGCCACGGAGTTTTAGTGCACTTGGAACCTATGCTCCTGGTTTTACGCTGCAACTCCTACTCTGTTACACAGGAACTCCTACTCCTACTCCCGGTTTTAGGCCGCAACTCCCGCTCCTGCTCCTACTCCTGAGTAAATTCGGTGACTGCCACGGAGTTTTAGTGGCACTTGGAACCTATGCTCCTGGTTTTACACAGGAAGTCTTACTCCTACTCCTGCTCCCGGTTTTAGGCCGCAATTCCCGCTCCTACTCCTACTCCTGCTCCCGGTTTTAGGCCGCAACCTCCTGCTCCTACTCCTACTCCTGCTCCCGGTTTTAGGCCGCAACTCCTGCTCCTACTCCTACTCCTGCTCCCGGTTTTAGGCCGCAACTCCTGCTCCTACTCCTACTCCTGCTCCTGGTTTTAGTAACACCCATAGTTTTAACAGTAGTTTATACGGTTTCTCCAGCTCAAAGTTGTGGGCGGCGAAAAAAAATGGGCGGGACGCGTCTGAGGCTTCACCTTTTCCATTTTTACTTGCGTAGGGGTGCACTCGCCAAACACTCTGTCTGAAATTCGTTCACTTATTAACTCGCGGTCTCAAATAGGCCATCAAGAATTGAACAGGTGATCGATCAGTAGGAAGACTATACCCTGTGCCCTGCACGGGACATTATTCCTTATGGCTGCTAGATTTGCCAGATCTAGATCCTTCAAGGATGACCCACAGCTTCGCTCTTTCTTCCTGAATGAAGTGACTGCCACTGGAAAAACTCTGGGCGTAGGTTCTTATGGCTCAGTAGTTGAGGTATGTGAAGCTTATTATCAGAGATATCCAACTAAGCTTTGCGTCAATTGTTAACTATGTGTTCATCTTTATCATATTTTGAAGACACATTTGAGAGTAACTAAGTTTGATTTATTACATACAAAGAAGCATACCTTATTTAACTCTCCAAAAATAACCCTTGATCATTTTTTTACTTGTTTGCACTTAGCTACTTCATTACTCCGGAAAGTCTTCTGTAGAGTGTAATTTTATAGTTAAAAGCAAGACTTAGTACTTTCAAATGACTATTATTTTTAAAAGTCATTAGCTATATTTAAAAAAAATTGTATTATATTATACATAACAAAAATATATAATAGGGGATATAAGGCCACACCAAATTAATTTGTTGTTGCTAGGGCGAACTAGGCTGAGATGTAGGGTCGGTAGGTAGGGAAAACAAAACAAAAAAAAACATGAATATCATTTTAAAAAATCATGAATATTAATAAACGTGTCAATATTACTTCATTGGAAGAAATTAGAACCTTGGAGAGAGTTTCACTGTTAAAGTCACTGCCAAGACCCTCAAATACAGATTCAAAGCTCTCTGCCCAGTCACATTTCTTGATTGTTCTATCTAAAATAACCTTACTGCCTTTAACAACCAAAATGCTTGGCCAAAAGGCAGATGTAGCCATATCAATGACCATGTGGCATAGATAAAAGAAATTTCGAAATTTTTAAAAATAGATATTATCTAATTAAGTGAAATATTTTGAATTTTTTTTTTTTTTTTTGAAATCAGAAAAAACAGGGTAGGTAGGGCCCGAGCAACAACAAATTAATTTGGTATGGCCTAAATATGAATATTAATTACAATTATGTGCAGTATACATAACGTATAGAGTATATTAATTTTATTGATAGGTTAAATATGAGAAAACTCTCTGTGCTGCTAAACAAATGCATGAGTTATTACTGCAAGCTGGCAATGAAGGAGTTCAAGACATTATTGGAAAGTATCGACAGGAATGTCAACTCATGGCAGGTCTCCGACATCCTAACATAACACAGTTCCTTGGTCTATGTAACCTGGAAGGTTCCCGAATCCCTCTTCTTGTGATGGAGAGACTAGAAATGAGTGTTGATGACCTGCTGGAGTGTTCTCCTAATATTCCTATAGCAGTTAAAATATCCATTCTCACTGACACTAGCAGTGGACTAGTATATTTGCATGGCCGAGCTCCTCCAATAGTACATAGAGACCTAACAGCTAGGAATGTCCTCCTAACTTCATCTCTGTGTGCCAAAATCACAGACTTGGGCAATTCTCGCATGGTGAATTTTAGACCAGGTCAGCTAGCACAGACTCTGACAAAGACTCCAGGGACCACTGTGTACATGCCACCAGAGGCTCTCAGCGAGAGCCACAGATATGGACCATCTCTAGATGTGTTCTCATTCGGACATCTTGCTCTGTTTACATTGACACAGGTAAATGATTTATTATTATAATGTGTGCCATTTTTAGCTTTAAAATGTTGCAGTCCTAATTTTTAGTACACAGTGTTCAAATAGATGATATTTTTAAGGTTAATAGAACAGTTTTTGCACAATTATTGTAATAAAATAATTAAATAAATAATAATAAATAAAAACAACAAATAATAATAAAATAAAGGTTATTGTTGTTTAGTCATTACAAGTCCTGGTTGCTCATAATATAGTAATATGCTTGTGTGTCAGTAATGAAGACTACAATGGTGCCTAACAGCGATGTTTGTGATTCATGAATGATTGTGGAGTGCAAACACAGATTATTTCACTGTCATGACTCTTCAACTTAGTCCAGTTTGAAGTTCCTTTTATTATGTTTTTTATGTTACTAGTGGTGTGCTTGAGCACAAATGGCGAGCGTGTCACGATGTAATTGCTAGTATTTACAATTGCTCTTGCTATTGTTTTTGTTTGTGGCATTTGTTAGCCTTTTTGGACTGATTATAATTTAATAATGAAAAATATTAACATCTCAAATAATGTTCATTATATACTTTTATACTTAATGTCAGGTGTTTCCAGGTGACCTGCTGTCCAGTACATATCCCAATCCTTCTAATCCTGACCAGCTCATTGCTCGTTCAGAAGTGGATCGTCGTCAGACGTACATGGCCACATTGGAAACCACATGTGGTGCATCTCATCCAGTGCTACTAGATCTTGTGAGACAGTGTCTTCACAACACTCCAGAGAGAAGGCCATCCAGCCAGGACCTGCTGGCTAGATTATGGGGTGTGAAGTCAGAGGTAGAGGGAATCTACGGAGGAGGAACGATGAGACAACTCAATATTGCCAGTGTCCTGTATGTGAAGGAAATGAAGAATAAAGACAAGCAGATACAAGAACTCAAGGTAATTACTAGACTCACATAAGTATAGGGGTGATACAATAATAATTATATTATTAAGGCAATATTCTTTACTTTTATATATTATGATTAGAATACAGAAATTGTATGTGGCACTAGTAACTAGTTAATAAGTGGGTCCTGTTCACAGATAAAACTATATATTATATATTATTGTATTTGGCTTGATTTCTGATATCTAGGCATCAAAGAACAGTTATAGTTCACTTGTTAAGATGCCAATTTAATATCTTTTTAACATGACCTTTTGACTCCTTTTTATTAAAAAAACGGTCGAGTTTTTAAATTACATATTTAAGGGAAAGGGTTTGTAGTGCCATAGTAACCACTCGTGGCAACTGTTTGACTTCAAAAGCAAAAGAAAAAAAACGGGCGTTTCTATGGAATTACTGACAGGTTTGAGCCTAACCTTATATTAGGACATACTTACTAATGTAGTAGCCATACAACTGTGTAAAGTCAGCTAAAATATATTATTTGTTAGTTAAAACGTTTAGTTTATGCTATTCTTTAGCTAAGCAGTAGCTGTAACACACAACACTTTCACACACACTTGTTCATTCAACACAAGACTTACCTTCGCGGTTTGTCTATTACACAATTAATTTTTAAGTAAGAACAACAGTGTTGCGCAGAGTGTATAACTATGACAAAGAACGCATTAACTTACCACCACCACTAATTCAAATAGATATAAACTTCAGCAAGTTTGTAAGTTTTAACTGCACCCGCAAAAGAGAGTTCAAGCTGGTGAACAATTCAATTCTGTTGGATTAAATGGTTATAATCGATAAACCACAAGGTTTTGTTCAGTGAAATTTGGGACGGGGTTGAACACTAAGCTAACAAATAATACGCGACTGTCAAAGTACTAATGATATACATACGTCCACTTATATATACAAACAAACAAAAAACATCCCATTGTTCAATTAGGTTACCCCTGATAGTGTCCCGCTTTCTTCGTTTGCTCACCAATAATCCATTACAGGAAAATAATATAAGAAACAAGAACTATATTTGCCACATTATAGGCTATGTGTGTGTACATGTATGTTGAATGCATGTTTTTAAGCTATTTTTTGAAGATCTACATAATAGAACGCTATAGTCAGTAATGACGACTACAACGAAGAGATATGTGTTCATGAATAATTAAATGGTGAGCCTTGTTAGTAAAGTGTCTGTTCATGATTCAACTGTTAACCATGATTACACTATTATCTAACCTCATCTCAAACAATGGAGTTTGGTCCACATGAAGAGGTCAAACCAGTTACTATTCTAGTTGTCTCTCTCTCTCTCTTTCTCTTGTTATGTTTTGTATAATCAATGACAGTTTGTCTTCATTTGACTCTTTGTTTAGAGGAAAGAACTTAGCTAGCTAGCTACTTTGAGTAGGTTGAGGATAAGTTAGCAATTATAGTCCTGGATTCTGGTATTCAGGAGACATTTGACAGGAAAGAACTCTACAGTGTCACAACAAACAAAAATTGTATAGCAACATTACATTCAGTAGAAGGCGATTCAAGAATAAAATATTCCTCCCCAAATGTAGAGATATTGGCAAGGAAAGGATGATGAAAGTTTTAAAAGGGAAACAATAGTTTCGCAACAATAGATGGACAGAGAAACTGAGAAAATAATATAGGAGAAGGGAATCCATATCTCAGGAAGAAAGAGAGGTGTAGAGGGAGACTGATGTAGCTAAACCAAGGGGTAGGGAATAGGTAAAAACAATACTATGCTAGTGCACACCAGATTTGCAAAAGGTACACATCAAGCGCCACTGTGTGTGGCAGGAATTTGCTAGTAAATTTTTTCTTCATATTTTATGTATTAGAGATAAATATTTTTAACACTTGTGGAAGTAATGAGATTATTAATTTAAGTATGTATTTTGTGATAGACATCTGAAGAAAAGGCTGCAGCAGACAACACAGAACTAGTGACTACTATTGAGAGGATGGAAAATGAGATTAGACAATTACGAGCAGACAACACAGAGAAAATGACAGCATTTGAAAGAATAGAAAATGAGAATCAGAGGTTACGAGCAGACTTTCAGATAGTCCGGCAAGAAAGTGAACGACTGAAACGAGAAAATGTAGACCAACAATCAGCGATGGAAGGACTGGAACAGGATAGAAGAGACCAACAAGTAGCCCAGGACAGACTGCAACAAGACTACAAAATAGCATTGAAGAAACTTGAACGTCAGACAGAAAACAAGAATCCTCTGGATTTTCTGAAGGCTAAAGTGACAAAGGTAAAACTAGTAATAATAAAGAGAATAAGTTACTAGAATACTAAGGATGTCTTGCAAAAATTATATGTAGCAATATACACAATAGTTACATAAAGTAATTGGACCTCTAATTTTAAAGGCAATGATGAGCAAGTACAGTACATTAATGTTACAAGAGATAATGGAGTAGCAACACAGGCTTGCTTTAATATTTCCTTTTTTTTATTGTCCTTTTTTCCTTTGACTTCTTTGAGGTTAAACAAATTATAGTAAATAGCTGTTTATATATTTAACTTTAGTTGCTTTGGAGGCAATTAACTCTCAGTATACATATGTGACAGGATTTTAGTTACAGTAGCTTCTGTGTTATTCTTTTGACCTTGAGTTGAGGGTTTGCACTTTAAGTTCTTATTTTATTTAAAGTTGCTTGCAGTCTATCTGCAGTGATGTAGGACGATGTTTCGGTATGGGTGGTCTCAAAGGATATGTGTTTGTTGTTTTCAGGTGTTCATGTTAGGAATAACATTATTGTAGACTGTGCCTAAAAAGTTACGTCACTGATCTAGTTGAAGAACAATATATTAGGAAACAGTTCCATGGCATACTAGAATTGTATAGTATTGGATGTTTACACAACAGCAGTGGTTGTTGCTTTGGCAGAAAAAAACAGAAACAAAACAACAACAACAATTCATGATATATAATTTATAAACTGATATTTATAAAAAATTATTATCAGTAAGCTAATTGACCAGTATGTAAACAGAACCTTGACAACTGTGATGCTAAACTTTATTTCAAACTATATAAACAGTTATGAGCAATGAATACATAAAGTGATATAGTTGCTATGTTTGTTGTACAATGTTGTTGTTGTTGTGTTTAGACATTTCCTCTCCAGCACTGGAGGCGTGGTCCTGACATGCCAATGGCTATGAGTGGATACATCCAATCAGTACAGATAAATGATACAGTGTATGTTGGAGGAGGAGAGACTGACAGAGATGAGGATGACTATATAGTGATGGCCTACAACATGCAGTCCAGCCAGTGGCACACTCTACCTCCATACAGTACCAGGGAGTTTGCTATGACTACCATCAACAACAAACTTGTTCTGGTGGGAGGAATGAATAGAGATCTCTCTTATAGCAGTGAGCTAGGAGAGTGGCAGCCTGACAGCAACCAGTGGACACACCCCTTCTCTCCTATGTCTACACCTCGCTATTGGCCTTCAGCTACTTCATATAAGCATTGGCTGGTGGTGGCTGGTGGTTACCATGGATATTGTTTACAAACTGGAGTTTGTTTACAAAAAGTTGAGATACTTGATGTATCCAACATGCAGTGGTCCACTGGACCATCTACACCAACACCATGGGCAGGGATGAAGTCTACTACAATAGCAGATACCTGGTACCTCATGGGGGGAGTGTGTGGGGATCAGTGGCATGATAATCCTGATGTCTATAGTGTATCTCTGGAGGCTCTTGTTTCACACTCCTCATCGGACAGTTCCAACATATGGAACAAACTACCTTCACTCAACTGTACCTGGTCCTGTCCACTCAACATTGGAGGATCTCTACTGGCAGTTTGTGGTAAGGACATGAAGAGTAAGAAGTCAGTGTCCACCATCCAGCGCTATGTCCCTGAGACTAATACCTGGGTCCAGGCTGGACAACTACCACATGCAATATATAAATGTACTTGTATCATGAAAGCTGAAATAGTTCATGTTATGGGAGGACACGATGGAAAGAAAGGACTTAAAGTATTGTTTACATCTACATCACTATAGTATAGTAAATACTTCTTTTTTTCCAGATATATTTTTTATAAAAAAAATTGCAAGAAAATAGAATAAAAGCACTGACTGTTTGGTTGGACTAGTATAGCCATTGAAATAATAACCCAAGAAACCCTTTACCAGGATGCAGACATTCTAATAGCATACAGGAAGTTGCTAGCTAATCAGCTGTTAGAAAAGAGTCGCCTATCTCTATTATGAATAAGTAGTGCGGAAGCTGTTACAATACCAGTCAGCTCATGAAAAATGAAATAGACACTTACTTGTACCTGGCCTAGCAACAACATCCATTGTACGAGTCCTAAGAGAGAGGAGTTGTTCGTAGACTACGCAAAGAGAAGTAGCCCAAAGAATTGATAATTTTGAAGATGGCTTTAGAAATGGAACCTTCCCAGTGGGGATTGGACAACGTTTTTGACGAGTCTTCCATTTCTCCGTCGTATTCCTCTCGGAGAAGTGAGCTGGGTAGCTCTAACCTTGAAGTCTTCATCGAAGAAGAGCACTTGGACGGAGGGGCATTGACAACGTCTGGTCCAGGTGTTTTGACTGTGAGCACAGCTACTGCTAGTTCTGGGAGTGCTACCAGTCCTGAGCACGTATCTAATGGTAATGGTGCAGTAAGTATGAGAAGAGGAAACAGCCAGTCTGCTACCAACTTGGGATTACATGGTGAAGCTTCTAGTGAGTTACTCTAACACACAAATGTGGAGTATAAGTTGGAAAGATATAGCTAAGGATGTGTGGAGTAACCTTGAATTAAATACCGTTGCTATATTGTTGTCAGGTGTAATAACTTGGCAAGTGTGCAATAACACTTGCCTGGTATTTAAAATAGTTAAAGCATGAGCGCGCTTAGTGCCTAGTACATTTATCGCACTCAGCCCTCGGGCCTACGGCCCTCGGGATGTCGTGCAATAAATCGACTAGAAACTAAGCGCTCATGCTTTAACTATAACTTAATTTATGTTTTTTAGAATTTCTGCCAGTCACAAAATTGTATTATTGTATTCATTCACTGGTGATTGATTATACACCAGTTTCAGTGGTAGTCCGGCACAGGTTTTTAATTCTTTCCTTGTTTCATATTTTATTGAGTGGAATTTTCATTGCCCCTATTTAGGAAAGGCATGTTTAGAAGCATTGTTGATGAGGCCATTGGATTGCTGTTTTATATTTTATGTGTTTCATTGGAATTGTTCATGGGAGTAGTGGAATGAGATACATAATTATTGATATGGAAATAGTTGGAATTCTTTGGAAATCACACTGGACTGTGTTCAATGAGGGGATCATTTCAACTTCATACGTATGCCATTGTGGCCTCCTTGTTGATGCCAGTGTAGTATAAACTTGAAACTTTCTCACCTAAACGTGTCTGGAAAAAAGAAAAGAAAAAAAGTGAAAAAAATCTTTTTTTGCTTGTTTTTTTTTTTTTTCACTTTTTTCCTTTTCTTTTTTCCAGAACATGAGGTGAGGAAGTTTTAATCTAGTTTGTATGATAGGTCAGAACTTGATAATTATTTTTTTGTGTGATTTTCACTGAAGTTTAATTTGGTGCTGATATAATTTTTTAAGTCATTCATTTTCGACGTCCTCTAGCTTCCTGGTGGGTGGGTGTGTCTAGTTTTAGAGACAAAGAGGATATTTCAGGTTTGGCTGGATACTCTACCATCCACTTAGAGATAGTGTTGGTAATAGAGTTTGCCCTTTATAGTTGTTCACCTTATTAGGTTGTCAAGGTGAGGTGTTAATTGAGTGTTGTGGCATGGCAGTGCATAAATAAGGGACTATGGGGTGTGAGTTAGGGTGAAACCAAGTAGGTAAGGTGTATTCTATGATTATAATGAATGGAGGGAGACCGTTGTATATCCTCACTATATGGTTTGACATACAATCTGGTCCTCCCAGGATGGACTGGTGTAGGTGTTAATGAGGTGTGAACTCATCATGTTATCAATTTCAAGTTCGTGTGTACGTCGACTTGAAAATTGTATTTTATCATGTATATATATATTTTTTTTAGTTTGCAATTAACAATAATATTGTTGACTTTTTATCTGAGATAAATGTGTCTAACACTTTGAGAGTATTACTTATTTAAAAAAAACTTGATAAATTATTTGGTTACAACTAATAATGGAGTGGATTTGTTACAATGTATCATATATATGTGCACAACCTATAACTGTTTCTCTAAGTTGTGGTAATAAAAGACTACTGCTTAGGTTTATTTAGTCGGTTAGTGTTTATTTCGCTAATGGGTGGTCAAGTTAACTGTTTCATTTTCAGGAATTATGTATTGGTTAAGGTAAAGTTACAATGGGGTAATTGACATAATTGTTCCATGCACTATGTAAGAAATGATGGAGGGGTGCAAGCAGTTTGGTGCTTTCTCTCTTTTCTTTGTTTTCTGTTTTTCAGTTCTCTTAAAATTCCATTATTTCCCACTAGCAAGGAAGAAGCCACAGAACCACAGTGAGTAGCTGTTGCTTGTGAGGCTTCTCTGTACAATGTATGTAAGGCTCATAAACCAGCACAACTATGTTATACAGTGAGAGTCATTCATACTGACCATTAGATACATATATGCAGAATACTGAAATACTTCATATACCAATGACTTCTATACCTGGCCCTATATTTTCATGATTCTATAGTATGTGTTTCTACCTGACTGAATTAGTAAGTACTCGAGTATTATTTGGCAACCCACAGGCCTATCAGTGGTACAAATAAGCTCTACTCAACACACACACACACACACACACACACACTTGCATGCACACACACACACACACTTGCACGCGCATGCACACGCACACACTTGCATGCAAGCACACACACACACTTGCACTGAAAATTGAAATAAACATGTATGTTTATTGTTAATTAATTCATTAATTTTGCCAAATCATTCAATTTTATCACCTTACATTAACTTTGAATCTTAGAGATGCCAGTTTACACAAGGTGCTGCTAGATGGGCTTTTCTATTGCTTCATTAATTTTGATGTAAATGGAGAGCAATGGCGTGTATAAAAACCAATTGTTATTGTTATTGTTGTTGTTGGGAGAAGAATGACAGCAACTGGTTTATTCATACTAGTATAAGATCACAATTTATTTTTCATGGTAGGTGGTAGGAAGATAGCTATGAAGAGGGGAATTCCCAATGTGGTTATGAATTTGGACAACAACAGGGCCAAAAAGATTAATCCTCAGTTGCTGCCTTCTGCAAGATCTGCTGTGCAGCGGTATCAGTCTCAAGGTGGTGTAATATCTGAACCATGCTCATTTGGAAGAGACCCTTTGGAAAGTAATGATGTAAAGCAAGGTATTAGATACGAAACCTTCTGCTCACGCTATTCATTCATGTCTTTGTTCTGTGAAGTAAGCAATGGAAGTGAAACTACTTTTAAGGATGCTTTGAAGTTTGTTATTGACGTCACATATAGATTGGCTCATAGCACATGAATAATGACAACTCTGTTATCAATTGCTCATCAGTTTGTTTGTTTTGAAAGCTCAAAAAGTTATAGTCATTTAATATAACAGCAGTGATTAATTATTTTGAAAACTGCAGACAATATGTAGGTTTCCTCCCACTCCCTTCCACTGGTTGGTATTGACAAGAATTTGCAATTTTTGTTTGTATTCTGGTGCATACTGACTGATGTGATTAATTTCCTTCTGCTGTGGGAAATATTTCACCTCTAGCTAGCTGGTACATGTTGGGTAAGTGCCTTTAGGTGGTGGTACTGGTCTCCTGTGGTTGGCCAACTCTGGCCAATAGATTAGAAAATTGACTGGTGATCTTTTTAGCTTGGCTCCTCCTCGTACACCACACACACACACACACACACACACATAAACTTACACACACATACATACACACACCTTGTCTTTGACTTCCACTTCCATTAAAAGTGGTCATGTGGCCCTCCCAATGTAAAGAAAGGGCACTGAGGATGAGTCATATCTTGCAACTGTGTAGGAACTGGTCTGCATTATGTACTGCTAGGCCGCCTCTGCTCCTGAACCATCCGTCCCATTCCTTGCATTGTACTGCACCTTCTGTAGATGAATTGGTTTCAGTCTATCCTCCCAACACTTGTGCCTCTTAAGAACTGCCTGCCTACTAAAATTACTCATGTTATTAATTACCTGCTGGTTAATGTTTGAGTCATTAAACAGTTAGGGCACCATGGAGGAATCAATTACAAAAATATTTAAAACAATACCTTGGCACTCAATAATTTGTTATTTAATTAGCTCTAACTTTCTCTGCTTTTGGTCAAACTACCTGCCAACCTCAGATATAAGCTTTTATCATTGCATCTCTTTCAGCTGAAGTTGTGTAGTAAGCTGCCTGGTTATATATGTATTATGTTTGTTTGTATGGTTCATTGAAACTCAGTAATTAATGCACATTGAATACACAGTTAACTCTTTTTTGTATAATTCTGGTTTTGTTTTTCTATAGGGGTTGGGGTTGCATGGCAGAGTAATTAAATCAACTTCATGTTGATTTTTAATAAATAAATTGTTAATTTGATGCTGGAGAATACTATAAGTCAGTTGGCTTAGTATTTACAAGTTCCAGGCATGTGTGTGAATATTATGGCTAATCACACAAATGATAAAGGTGTAAAAATGAAATAAATTATTATGTATTGCATGCATCATACATGATCCAGGTGGGGGGTGGGGGAACTCACTCCATGGGTGACATGGGGAAAAAATGCCCCAAGCAAACTCCTAGATAATTGTCTATGGGAAGAGAGTGGACATAATTCAACGTATCTTGAGTCACAGTTTGATCAGACTTTGTGAGTGTCAAAATGTGTCAATGATTGTATGCCTAGCTGGCACAATTTTCCATATTTCTCCCTCTATTTCCTGCCCCCCCACCCCCACATACACACACACACACATAGTCCACATGGGTGTGGTTATTCCAGATGCTATAACACCAGGTAAAGTATTTTAATATAACACTCTGTGTGGTGTTAAGCTTATACATTGTGCCGAGTTGTATTTGGAACACTTTTCTTAGAAGGTATTAACTATGGTATTTACAAATATTGATCACACCTCATTCTAATAACAATAAAATTATTGATACATAAGATAAAAATGACAATGCGCACAAGCCCCACCAACAGTAAAACTAAAGTGACCAGTTTTGAAGCTATCCTTCCAATTAGTAGTAGAAACACGATAATGTTGTGCACTTCTTTTCAAACCCATCGCGTTCAAGGCACAGCTGGATACATTGACAACAAAACAAGTACCAAATTAACAAGTATAAAATAATGCACTCTTTAAATACTCCATTCTAAGCCCAACTTAAATGAACATGAACTTTTGGACAACTCAAAATGATTGCAACAAGGATTAGATCGGTCAATCAGTCATACCCAGTTACTAAAATTACTATAACACCATAAATATATAGCCTTCTATTTCTATAATACACCCAATTTTTTTAATGTATTCACGCAATAGCTAAGCTGGATTCCCATTCACACTCAGTTTCATATTTTACAAGAATCAATGCAACAACTGACAAGAATGGTAATCAATCAGACAAGAGGTGAGTGGACATATTATGATTGCATCACCATTGTGGTTTGAGGTAAGTGATTGGAACTGTGGGCTAGAGGTGAGCCAATGAACAAATGTAATTGCACTGATAATAACAATGAAGCACCAGCACTATTGAACACTACCTGGCTATTACAATATTATAATCTCCTTCCAAGCAAGAGGTGAGCCAATGAACAAATGTAATTGCACTGATAATAACAATGAAGCACCAGCACTATTGAACACTACCTGGCTATTACAATATTATAATCTCCTTCCAAGCAATCTATTTGCTATTGTAATGAGGCATCAAAATAGCTCGAGCAATGAAAATGGTACATGAAAACCTGTCTTCAAAAGAGAAGAAGCTAAACAGGCCAGAAACACTCACCTGTATACATTTTCAATGTGAAACTTCACTTCTTCCAACTCAATTAACTTCCCTGAGCATAAAGTGAACTACACCGCTGGCTGCAAGAAATTATTTGCTTACGTGATTATGATGTTATGCTAGGGAGAGTTGCCCATAAAAGCTGGTACTATGTAGAGTTGAAAGCTTCAAGAGGTCTTAAATCTTCGTCCTGAGTAAGTTCATACCTAAATCAACTGTTAATTGTCAGTCATCTCCAAAATCAGATCATGACAGACAGACAAACAGACAGGACGACTGCTATAACCCTGTTGCGCATGCGCGCTGAGGGTTAATAATAATAATAATACAAGATCACAACACATATCATCAGGATTTAGCCTACTATGTTCCTTAATCATGCACACTGACAACCATGAGAATTCCTGTGCCCACTAACAAGATCTCACTGATTACAATCATAATTATATATTAGGCCATCATCACCTGCTGAATTAATTTTTTTGAATGATAATAGCATGTATGTAGCCTAGTTTAAAAATAAATCCCTAAGCTGAATCTAAAAGCACAGCAAAACAACAGTATTCACAACGTAGTATTTACAAAGGAATACATCACTTCTGTTACATGTACAGCACAGGGAAAAAAGTACAGCACAAAGCAACTGAGTTTTGTGATGACAAAATTAAAAGCATATGAGAATAATTAGAATAATAATCAGTACATAGGAAAGGGAAGGAGAGAGAGCCCTGGGATTTTGCCATCCCATTACCACAATCCTAAGTGTTATGTCCTCAGAATTTTGGAAGTTGTACATTGCCAAATTTTGAATTTTATGAGGAATAAAATTATACATTCCTGCAGTATGGAAAACTGATCTACATGATACACTTCCCTAAAGGCCCATGCATCAAAGTAGTGTGGCTCAATCAATGTGTAGGGCCAGAGTGGGGGGGGGGGGCTTTGACTTTGTTATGTACACTTGTGGTAAGATACCCATTTCACTGGAAGGCTGCCTAGGAGCCTACCAAAAAATGTTAACTAACCACTTCATCCCAAATTGTTGGCTCTGGACTAGCCACCAAGCAAGCGGTTAAGTAAAGGGTCTGGCTATGCCAGACTAAACTCTGATATGGCCTCAGGTGGAGGACGTACAGAAGCCAGAATTTCGTCCACCGCTTCTTCAGCTCATTGTTCACTGTACCAATTTCATTTCACTTATGTGACAGCACACTCTATAGCCTCTTAGTGTTTCTGCATGGTCCAGACAGCATGACACCAAGGAAAATTTCAAGTATCCAAAAGCATGGAAAAAGTACAAGTACAGTGGAACCTTACTTAACGGCCACCTGTCTTAAGCGGCCACTTGGATTGGTCCAGATCGCACGACTATTGCTTTTAGTACTACAGAAACCCCTGCAATACGGCCACCTCTCTACTCCGTATTACGGCCACTAATACTGTTAACAGCGGGACCTGCTTACAACGGACACTTAGCTCCACCCCCAACACACCCTTCGGTATTTCATATACAACGTGCATTCATTCAATAACAATAACACAATGAAAACTACAACAATCCATCAGAACGCTGCTGTCCACAATAATTTTTAGTCTTTATGAACGATTCAAAACTGAAGCTAACAACCTCTGTCTGGCTATGGGCTGGCTAGTCATGATTGATTGAAATGAGGAAGAAGAACCCACACATAACTAGCAGGATTCTGGCTGATAAGTTCAATTGTGGAAAGACACAAGTTAACACTATTTTAGCCCATCAAGACATTAGAGAGCAATATGAATCCAATATTTCCAATGATAGTGTTGTGCTAGGCAAAAGATCCCGTACTTAGAGTGTTTATGGATAATAAAGGGCATCCTGAAGAAGCAACACGACTTACATTCACGGTAAATAAGCTGATTCAGCTTCATACTGCTAGCTTTTGTCATGGTAGACAGAGCACTCTACAAGAGCTCTTTCAGCCTCGTGATATATGATTTTTATAACCAAACTCTACAGCAAACAGTAGTAACACCTAACCATTGTCATTATTTATTCGACACTATTATCATATTTATTCTACACTATTATATTTATTCGACACTATTATCATATTTATTTGACACTATTATCATATTTATTCGACACTATTATCATAATTTATTCATATTATTGAAAACCTTTGAAATAAGGCCACCTTTCTATAAAGGCCAAAATTTTATTCCCGACGTTGGCCATTATAGAGAGGTTCTACTGTATAGACAAAATTAAAACTACCATTTGCATACAACTATTATTCTGTAAACAACCCTCCTGTCTTGATCTGCAGGACTGAACTTTGTCCCCAGTAAGATTCACTTGAGTGGAATTCACTTACAGTGTCATCACTGTTGTTTCATTTATATTTTATTCACCTTCTTGGAATTCATCACGCATTATTGTTCATTATAATATTAAATTATTAACTTTACAATAGTCTTGATGGGTTACTCTAGATGATTTAAATGTATAGTGTAAGCTGTTTCTTACACATAATCAGCATTATACTTCTGTATTGTATCAAAGTCTCATGTATGACAGGTTAAAATGTTTTGAAATTCTATATCGTAATAAAGCTTTAACGGAGTAAATTTTAGCTCACTTTATCTACATTGAACTTAATTTCACTAGTGCTAGCTAGAATTACCACCACTAGTTTTGTTATGCATGATATAGCTAGCTACTAGCAGTAAGTCAGTCAGCTCAGTCACATATGTACTTGGAAGACTGATTGCTTGGTCAAATTGGTATTGCTGGTAAGTATAGTATTGTTTCACATAATTTCAATAACATGGATGTGGCACTGTAGCCACATGCATCCATGTGAATTACATATGTGCACTTATAAAATAGATTACACCACTCTTGATACATTAATAGACTGTTAATGCATAATGCGGTACTGAGGTTGCATTATATGCAATAAAAGTCCTCGTGCTGTCTGCAACTCTAACTAAGCAGCATGGCTTGCAGAGTTAAAAAAAAAAGTTTGCAGGCATTTGGAATAGCTACATACTACTGAAACAGGTAGCTAGCTACTCACCCTGTAGTTGAGGCATGATGCAAAAACATTAATATTTTTTGGCACACAATGAATGTGGCATTAATGGTACTGATAAAGTATGCTTGTTATTTAAAAATAAACTCTACTGCAAATTTTTTTGAGGAGAGTTGTCCATCAAGTTATAATAAATGGAACATTTGGTAAAGGGTTTTTCTACTTAATACACATTTAGTAATGATACAATTATTGGGTAAACATCGTCAATATTCAATTATTCAATTACTTAATTGAAAATTGATAAGTACAGCAGCTTTTTCTTCAAACTTGTAGAAGTGATTTATTAATTTCTCAATGGCCCAAATGTTCACTCACCGCACTCGCCCTTTAACTTTCAACTGAGCTGAAAGCTGAAATGGACTCCAAAAAATCATCTTTCAGCTGAATACCAAGCTAAAAAGCTGAAAGCTGAAACAGGCTAAAACAACGCAAATCCGTTTTCAGGTTTCGGCGGTCAAATAGATCAAAATCAGATTTCTCCCATAAAATTCGGGATTTGGAAAATCTGGTTTCTGAAATTCAGAGGAAATAAATCAGAAATCAGGTTTTCATTTTTCTGAAAGCGGATTGGCCAGATAGAGCACTAACCCCTAGCCCTAGCCCTCGCGCGGCGCTATAATCGGTCACGCGCGGCGCTATAAGAGAAGGATGGTGGTCTGGCCGCGCCAGACTAGGCGAGACTATGGTCTAGGGGTGGGTGGAAGGGTGGGGCATCCGTGTGGAGCATGCATCACCTACCAGAACGCATGCGCAAATTGTGGGCGGCGAAAAAAAAGTGGGCGGGATGCGTCTGATGCTTCACCTTTTCCATTTTTACTTGCGGAGGGGTGCACTCGCCAAACACTCTGTCTGAAATTCGTTCACTTATTAACTCGCGGTCTCAAATAGGCCATCAAGAATTGAACAGTGATCGATCAGTAGGAAGACTAAACGGATTATAAAGTCACTTCAACAAGCTAGTTTAACGTCTAAAACCTACCCTGTACCCTGTACGGGACATTATTCCTTATGGCCGCTAGGTTTGCCAGATCTAGATCCTTCAAGGATGACCCACAGCTTCGCTCTTTCTTTCTCAATGAAGTGACTACCACTGGAAAAACTCTGGGCGTAGGTTCTTATGGCTCAGTAGTTGAGGTATGTGAAGCTTATTATCAGAGATATCCAACTAAGCTTTGCGTCAATTGTTAATTATGTGTTCATCTTTATCATATTTTGAAGACACATTTGAGAGTAACTAAGTTTGATTTATCACATACAAAGAAGTATACCTTATTTAACTCTCAAAAAATAACCCTTGATTATTTTTTTACTTGTTTGCACTTAGCTACTTCATTACTCCGGAAAGTCTTCTGTAGAGTGTAATTTTATCTTAGTACTTTGATTTTATCTCAAATGACAGTATTTTTTGAAAGTCATTTTAGGATATTTTTTTTTGAATTTGTATTATATATTATACATAACAAATATTAAAAATGAATATTAAATACAATATGTGCAGTATACATAATGTATAGAGTTTATATAAATTTTATTGATAGGTTAAATACGAGGAAACTCTCTGTGCTGCTAAACGTATGCATGAGCTATTGTTGGATCCTAATAATGAAGGAGTTCGAGAGACTATAGAGACGTATCGAAGAGAATGTCAACTCATGGCAGGTCTCCGACATCCTAACATAACACAGTTCCTTGGTCTGTGTATCCTGGACGGTTCCAATCTACCTCTCCTTGTGATGGAGAGACTAGAAATGAGTGTTGACGACCTGCTGGAGTGTTCTCCTAATATTCCTTTAGCAGTTAAAGTATCCATTCTCACTGACACAAGCAGTGGACTAGTGTATTTGCATGGCCGAGCTCCTCCAATAGTACATAGAGACCTAACAGCTAGGAATGTCCTCCTAACTTCATCTCTGTGTGCCAAAATCACAGACTTGGGCAATTCTCGCATGGTGAATTTTAGACCAGGTCAGCTAGCACAGACTCTGACTAAGACTCCAGGGACCACTGTGTACATGCCACCAGAGGCTCTCAGCGAGACCCACAGATATGGACCATCTCTAGATGTGTTCTCATTCGGACATCTTGCTCTGTTTACATTGACACAGGTAAATGATTTATTATTACAATGTGTGCCATTTTAGCTTTAAAATTTTGTAGTTTTAGTTTTTAGTACACAGTGTTCAATAAGATGAAAATTTTAAGGATATTAGCGGCCATTTTGCACATTTATTGTAGTACGTAAATTATTTAAATAAATAATAATGAATAATAGTGATAAAGAATAAAAACAATGGATAGAAAATATTATTGTTGTTTAGTCATTGCAAGTCACGGTTATCCACAAAGTAGTACGCTTGTGTGTTAGTAACAAAGACGACAATGGTGACCAACGACAGTGCATGTATTCAGGAATAATTCATGAACTTATCTGAGTTAGTAAAGTTTGGTTAAAAACAATGTGAGGAAAGAAGCTATCTTGCACATAAAGGACAAAGATACTGGGGAGCAGGAGCGGTAAATAGAAAAGAAGAGGAGAATCCGTGAGTTAGAAAAGAGGAGATGGGATGGCTGAAAAAAAAAAAAGATGAATAGAACTACATTATCATACTGCACTACAAGTTAGTACATCAGGCGCCACTGTGTAGCGATGTAATTGCTAGTGTTTACAATGGCTATTGCTACTGCTTTTGTTTGTGGTATTTGCTAGCCTTTTTTTTTTTACTTATTATAATTGAATATTGTGTATAAAATGTTAATCTCTTAAACTTATGTTCATTATGTACTTTTATACTTAATGTCAGGTGTTTCCAGGTTACCTGCTGTCCAGTACATATCCCAATCCTTCTAATCCTGACCAGCTCATTGCTCGTTCAGAAGTGGATCGTCGTCAGACTTACATGGCCACATTGGAAACCACATGTGGTGCATCTCATCCAGTGCTACTAGATCTTGTGAGACAGTGTCTTCACAACACTCCAGAGAGAAGGCCATCCAGCCAGGACCTGCTGGCTAGACAACGGGGTGTGAAGTCAGAGGTAGAGGGAACCTACGGAGGAGGAACGAGGAGACAACTCAATATTGCCAGTGTCCTGTATGTGAAGGAAATGAAGAATAAAGACAAGCAGATACAAGAACTCAAGGTAATTACTAGACTCACATAAGTATAGGGGTGATACAATAATGAATATATTATTAAGGCAATATTCTTTACTTTTATATATTTGATGATTAGAATACAGAAATTGTATGTGGCACTAGTAGGGTCCTGTTCACAGATATATACTATATATATGTGACCGTCTACAGGAAAACCGGGCACAACGCGGCGTGCGTAAATATCGAGAAAAGATCGATCGATTTCTAAAAAATGTATTGTTTCAAGCCGACGGAAGGGAACGGTTAGGTCTATTATAGTGGGAACGACTTAAGCTACGACGGTAAAACTTGGAGAGCTCAATATCTGGACGCCGACAACTCTGTAAGTGCAAAAAAAAATTTTCGAAGGGTGCCGCGTCGTGCCCAGTTTTCCTATAGACGGTCACATATACTATTGTATTTGTCTTGATTTCTGATATCTAGGCATCAAAGAACAGTTATAGTTCACATGTTAAGACGCCAATTAAATATCCTTTTAACATGACCTTTTGACTCCTTTTTATTAAAAAAACGGTCGAGTTTTTTAAATTACATATTTAAGGGAAAGGGGTTGTAGTGCCATAGTAACCACTCATGGCAACTGTTTGACTTCAAAAGCAAAAGAAAAAAAACAGGCATTTCTATGGAATTACTGACAGGTTTGAGCCTAACCTTATATTAGGACATACTTACTACTGTAGTAGCCATAAACCTGCGTAAAGGCAGCTAAAATATTTTATTTGTTAGTTAAAACCTTTACTTTATGCTATTCTTTAGCTAAGCAGTAGCTGTAACACACAACACTTTCACACACACTTGTTCACTCAACACTAGACTTACCTTCGCGGTTTGACTATTAGACAATTAATTTTCAAGTGAGAACAACAGTGTTGCGCAGAGCGTATAACTATGATAATACCACCATTAACTTACCACCACCACTAATTCAAATAGATATAAACTTCAGCAAGTTTGTAAGTTTTAACTGCACCCGCAAAAGAGAGTTCAAACTGGTAAACAATTCAATTCTGATGGATTAGATGGTTAATAATCGATAAACCACAAGGTTTTGTTCAGTGAAATTTGGGACAGGGTTGAACACTAAGCAAACTAATAATACGCGACTGTCAAAGTACTAATGATATACATACGTCCACATATATATACAAAAAAAAACAAAAAAACATCCCATTGTTCAATTAGGTTACCCCTGATAGTGTCTCACTTGCTTCGCTCACTCACCAATAGTCCATTACAGGAAAATAATATAAGAAACAAGAACTATATTTGCCACATTATAGGCTATGTGTGTGTACATGTATGTTGAATGCATGTTTTTATGAAGATCTACATAATAGAACGCATAGTCACGAAGAGATATGTGTTCATCAATAATTAAATAGTGAGCCTTGTTAGTAAGGTGTCTGTTCATGATTAAACTGTTTACCATGATTACACTATAATATAGCCTCATCTCACACAATGGTTTTTGGTCCACATGAAGAGGTCAAACAGTTACTATTCTAGTTGTCAGTCTCTAGTTATGTTTTGTATAATCAATGATAGTTTGTCTTCATTTGACTCTTTGTTTTGAGGAAAGTACTTAGCTAGCTAGCTACTTTGAGTAGGTCGGGGATAAGTTAGCAATTATAGTCCTGGATTTTGGTATTCAGGAGACGTCCCTCTTGTACCTACAAACTATTGACAGGAGAGAACTCTACAGTGTCACAACAAACAAAAATTGTATAGCAACATTACATTCAGTAGAAGGCGATTCAAGAATCAAAGACTATTCCTCCCCAAACGCTAGAGATATTGGCAAGGAAAAGATGATGAAAGTTTTAAAAGGGAAACAATAGTTTCGCAACAATAGATGGACAGAGAAACTGAGAAAATAATATAGGAGAAGGGAATCCATATCTCAGGAAGAAAGAGAGCTGGAGAGGGAGACTGATGTAGCTAAACCAAGGCGTAGGGAATAATAAATAGGTACAAACAATACCCTATGCTAGTGCATACCGGATTTGCAAAAGGTACACATCAAGCGCCACTGTAAGTGGCAGGAATTTGCTAGTAAATATTTTTTCTTCATATTTTATGTATTAGAGATAAATATTTTTAACACTTGTGGAAGTAATGAGATTATTAATTTAAGTATGTATTTTGTGATAGACATCTGAAGAAAAGGCTGCAGCAGACAACACTGAGTTAATGACTTCTATTGAGAGGATGGAAAATGAGATTAGACAATTACGAGCAGACAACACAGAGAAAATGACAGCATTTGAAAGAATAGAAAATGAGAATCAGAGGTTACGAGCAGACTTTCAGATAGTCCGGCAAGAAAGTGTACGACTGAAACGAGAAAATGTAGACCAACAATCAGTGATGGAAGGACTGGAACAGGATAGAAGAGACCAACAAGTAGCCCAGGACAGACTGCAACAAGACTACAAAATAGCATTGAAGAAACTTGAACGTCAGACAGAAAACAAGAAACCTCTGGATTTTCTGGAGGCTAAAGTGACAAAGGTAAAACTAGTAATAATTAAGAGAATAAGTTACTAGAATTATAAGAATGTCTTGCAAAAATTATATGTAGCAATATACACAATAGTTACATAAAGTAATTGGACCTCTAATTTTAAAGGCAATGATGAGCAAGTACAGTACATTAATGTTACAAGAGATAATGGAGTAGCAACACAGGCTTCCTTTAATATTACCTTCTTTTTTATTGTCCTTTTTCCCTTTGACTTCTTTGAGGTTAAACAAATTATAGTAAATAGCTCTTTATATATTTAACTTTAGTTGCTTTGGAGGCAATTAACTCTCAGTATACATATGTGGCAGGATTTTAGTTACAGTAGCTTTTCTGTGTTATTCTTTTGGCCTTGAGTTGAGGGTTTGCACTTTAAGTTCTTATTTTATTTAAAGTTGCTTGCAGTCTATCTGCAGTGATGTAGGACGATGTTTCAGTATGGGTGGTCTCAAAGGATATGTGTTTGTTATTTTCAGGTGTTCATGTTAGGAATAACATTATTGTAGACTGTGCCTAAAAAGTTACGTCACCGATCTAGTTGAAGAACAATATATATATTAGGAGACAGTTCCATGGCATACTAGGATTGTATAGTATTGGATGTTTACACAACAGCAGTGGTTGTTGCTTTGGCAGAAAAAAACAAAAACAAAACAACAACAACAATTCATGATATATAATTTATAAACTGATATTTATAAAAAATTATTATTAGTAAGCTAATTGACCAGTATGTAAACAGAACCTTGACAACTGTGATGCTAAACTTTATTTCAAACTATATAGACAGTTATGAGCAATGAATACATAAAGTGATATAGTTGCTATGTTTGTTGTACAATGTTGTTGTTGTTTAGACATTTCCTCTCCAGCTAGACTGGAGGCGTGGTCCTGACATGCCAGTGGCTATGAGTGGATACATCCAATCAGTAGAGATAAATGATACAGTGTATGTTGGAGGAGGATGGACTCACAGAGATGAGGATGTCTACATAGTGATGACCTACAATACACAGTCCTGCCAGTGGCACACTCTACCTCCATACAGTACCAGGTTGTTTGCTATGACTACCATCAACAACAAACTTGTTCTGGTGGGAGGATTGAATAGAGATCTCTCTTATAGCAGTAAGCTAGGAGAGTGGCAGCCTGACAGCAACCAGTGGACATGCCCCTTCCCTCCTATGTCTACACCTCGCTCTAGGCCTTCAGCTACTTCATATAAACATTGGCTGGTGGTGGCTGGTGGTTACCATGGAGTTTGTTTACAAAAAGTTGAGATACTTGATGTATCCAACATGCAGTGGTCCACTGGACCATCTACACCAACACCATGGAGCATGATGAAGTCTACTACAATAGGAGATGCCTGGTACCTCATGGGGGGAGCGTGTGAGAAACTGTGGCAGGTCAGTCCTGATGTCTATAGTGTATCTCTGGAGGCTCTTGTTTCACACTCCTCATCAGACAGTTCCAACATATGGAACAAACTACCTTCACTCAACTGTACACAATCCTGTCCACTCAACATTGGAGGATCTCTACTGGCAGTCGGTGGTGAGGACATGAAGAGTAAGAAGTCAGTGTCCACCATCCAGCGCTATGTCCCTGAGACTAATACCTGGGTCCAGGCTGGACAACTACCACATGCAGTACATGTCTGTACTTGTATCATGATATCAGGCAAGGTCCATGTTATGGGAGGACGTGATGGAAAGACAAGTCTTAAAGTATTGTTTACATCTACATCACTATAGTATAGTAAATACGATTTTTTTTCCAGATATATTTTTTATAAAAAAAAAATTGCAAGAAAATAGAATAAAAGCACTGACTGTTTGGACTTAGTCTGGCGTAGCCAGACCCTTTACCAGACGCTACGCGGGGGAAGGGTCTGGTGGATTGCGCACACCATTCTCGTATCTACCGAAGTAATTTCCGCTCTCGATGAATATGTTTATAACAACCCACCAGAATGCGCGTAACTATTTTCGGGTGCAACATCATGGAAGCTGTGACTCCTTTTCAATGCAGCGTTGACTTAGCGATAGAAAAAGTTTCATCTGCTCTAGGCTTCATACTGAAGCCAGAACAGAAGAGAACCTTGCAGAAGTTTGCATCTGGGAAAGATGTGTTTGTTTCTTTGCCCACTGGTTTTGGAAAATCATTGTGTTATATTTTATTACCAAATTTGTTTGATGTTCTGAGAGGAGATGATACTTGTGGAAATTCGATTATTTTGGTGGTGTCACCTTTGATAGCTCTAATGAAGGATCAAGTTGGAACAATCCAAAAAATGGGTATCAGAGCTACACACGTCTCAGACAAGGAATCCATGACTACTGCTGTTAGGCAAGGAATAGAGAAAGGCGACTATCAAATTGTTTTTATATCTCCTGAGGCACTTTTTTTTGGAACTGAGTGGAGGCGAATTCTATCATCTAGAATTTACCACTTGCAATTGGTTGGGTTTATTGTGGATGAAGCCCACTGCATAAAGAAATGGTATGTTTAATGTCAATAATTACAGCTTGTTCTAATCAGCCCAAGTTTTTATTACAAGTATTTTTTAGTTATTTATTTATGTGTACTATATTTTCAATTAGGGGAGAGAAATTTAGGACAGAATTTTCACATCTAAACGAAGTTCGAAGCATTATACCAGAGACAGTTAGGGTTATGGCATTAACAGCAACAGCAACAACTTCTACAAGAAAATTTATAATTAATAGTTTAAGTATGCAAATGCCGGAAATCATTTATGTTCCTCCAGCTAGAGAAAATATTTTATATGCAGTGATGGAAAAGCCCAGAGGAGATAATGCAATCTGTGAAGTATTTAAATGTATTGTTGAGAAGCTGAAGATAGAAAGAAGAAATATGGGAAGAGTAATAATATTTTGTAAGACATATAATAATGTAATTTCGATATATCAGTTTTTTAAACGTAGTTTGGGAGAATATTTCACTGATCCGATAGGAGCTCCAAATTACATTGTTAACCGAGTAGTGGATATGTACACTCACTGTACTCATGAAAGTGTGAAGGATAAAATTATTGAACAATTTACCAAGCAATCATCCTTACGTGTTGTGATTGCTACAATAGCATTTGCTATGGGAATTGACTGTCCAGATGTGCGGCATGTCATACACTGGGGGGTTCCTAGTGATGTCGAGATGTATGTGCAGGAAAGTGGCCGAGCAGGAAGAGATGGCCTATTATCATGTGCTACAATTTGGAAGACATCATCAGATTTAAGCACAAGGTATACCACGCAGCACATGATTGACTACTGCATGGAGAAGAACGTACATTGTAGAAGATCGTTTTTATTTGAGGACTTTCATGACTGCAGCTTTAAGTCTAAATGGTGCAAGTGTTGTGACATCTGTCAGAGGAACTGTAACTGTGGAAGTTGTGATGCGAACATTAATTCATTTATCTTTCCCTTTTTCATATCAAAATAGCTTACAAAATCATTTTAATCATAAAAGTAATTAAACGATGATGATCTTAGAACTAGTTGAGAAATAAAGATTAAAATAAATATAGCTAGTTGAGAATTTAAAATTAAGTCATAGTATGTTTAGAAAAATTGCAGATAATCCATTTCTTTAGGTCTGTTTGGAGTAAACTTCTTATAATGTTGGGTTTTAAGTTCGAAAATGACTTGTGAGTGCGTGATCCATTCTCAAACACATCAGACTCCATCAGTTGTTCTACAATTAGATGCAAGTCCTTCACAACTGACTTTTCAGCGTGCTTGCCACTAATCAAAGACACTCCTGCCTCATCGTCGTATGCAGCCAAAATGTCACTAAGTAACCCCACACTCTCTCCTGCCCTAATGATGGCCTTTTCAGTTTTGTTTGCACCTAATCCAGATATAACAGTTTTTACAACTCTGTTCATATGCTCCATATGCAGGTCAGCACTGATGTTACACCCTGAATACCCATGCACATTCACAAAGCGACTCCATTTAAGTTGCTCTGCTAAATTTGGTGGCAGAATCACAAAATATTGTGTGAGCATGGTGAGTGCTTCCAAGGCATAATTTTTGTGTTTAGTGGCCTTAAATATGAGCATAAAATACTTCCATGCCAGCATTACGCGTGTCCCATCTCCTTCCCTGACTGAATCCTTAAAATAAAGATAAAATAAGCCCAAGCTCAAAACTTCCCGTGAGTAATCACATATTGAACTAACAGCACTGTGATCTTCAACATTATCATCCTTAACATCACCCATTCTACCACCATCACCACTATCACTATTCTGTTCGTCATCATCAACTAAAGTGTCACTGCCATCATCACTCGCATGTGGTTGGTCACAAAATTCTGCAGCTAAGTCAACGTGCTTTTCCACGACAGAAGATGCAATATTCATCAGTGCTGACTTTCTAACTGAGTCGTCCTCCATCCATAAGTCATGGAATATGATAGAATCACTGGGTATGTCATTAATATGGGACATACCGAGATGTGTCATGACTGCACTGACTATGTACCCAGTCGTTACAACTTCAATAAAGTCTTCGATTGCATTGACGTCACTCTTTACCTCTTTTTTCACATTCCTTCTGTTGATTAAATTTCTAAGTTGATAAAGAGTACCCCTCTCCATTCCTGATTTTGTGTCATACAGCCTCCTCCACATCACCTAATAAGACAAGATTTAACAGGCATGGCGCATCTCAATCATATAAATTAATTAATTTTTGTGCGTGTGAAAATTGTGGAACTGGAAACTAATTTAATTTAATAAAGATGAAGTAAGTTTATTCACATCACAGAACACAAAATGTTTCATTCAAAATTTACTACCAAGTAAAAAAAAAAAAAGCAATAAAAAACAGCAACAAACACAACCAGTATGTGAGTATCAGTGGGTGCGTGTGCATGTACAAGGTAGACGTGTATTTCTTCACATGTCATTGACAAGTGAATTGTAGCCTTTAATAACCAACCCATTTTGGCTGCCAAAATATTATTGATTTGATATCACGTGTTTGTTGGTTTAGTATTAAAAAAGTAGTAAAAAAAAATATATAATAATAATGGCCCAGTTCAGTACATTATTAGAATAAAATATTTCTTGGGGGCCTCATTATGCCAGGTCTGCAAGTATATCATAAAGGATTTTACTCAAGTTGGGTGGTAGGAGTGATTATGATATGTGTCTGTGAGTGTTAATTGAACAATTGAAACATGCTGGCAATGTGTGTGTGTGTGTGTGTGTGAGAGAGAGAGAGAGAGAGTGAAATATGAGTACACAACTCTTGCTGATTGAATTAATTAATTGAAGTGTTATACTAGCTATGTCTTTATCCAGAAACACTTTCTTATTTTGTGCATGCATGTGTGTGTTTACCATAATGTGCAAGTGATGTGCATTTGTCAGTATTGTTTACTAAAATGAGTGATTGGAGTACTTGGATATTAGATAACTTTAGCAAGGCATATTACTACAACCTCAGTCATCTGATTTCCTTTACAGTTCCGATTAAAAGGAATTAACCTGAACTAATTAAAAACAACAACAACTATCAAAACAA
>WLWD01004650.1_pt1 | contig 32826 bp, 8 predicted proteins | sample 6712731 | NCBI WGS metagenome assembly WLWD01 (sample SAMN12718690, study PRJNA576275) | sponge metagenome | isolation source: marine sponge | host: Mycale hentscheli | place: New Zealand: South Island, Marlborough, Capsize Point | collected 2014-11-01
TACTATTTTTAGGGTCCTGAAGGACCTTAGCTGTAGTGTCCAAAGCACGTGAGAGTGCTACACTTAGGGTCCAAGGTACCCTAGTAGTTCACGACTGCTGTCCAGTGTTTAACAAACTTAGAACATAGTAACAGCCCCAAACACAATTGGAGGGACTCTACATAGAGAAGCCCTGCCCTGAAGGCAGGGGCACTACATGTATACATACAGTCCCCGCCTGAAGGACCTAAGGGATTTAAAGTCTCTCTGTCACATGAACTGCACCAGCTACATGTGTTCTTAAGTTAGATTAAGATATTGTGAATCTGCTGCATTAAGGAATCTGAGGCCTAGAGCTGTGCCAACCAAGCATAGCAAGGACGCTACCCGAGGCTAAAGATTTTCAAACGTTGCAGACACGATCTGAATCTGTTTTAGAATGCAGTAACGGCTAAAAACCTAAAAAAACAAAAAAAAAGAAGTTTGTGATGGTAACACCTTGGGTGAAACAATAAGTATCTGATTTACTCAATTTCTAAATGCCGCAGAGCATGAATCTATTAGATGTATCCTCTCTCTTTCAGAGGGTTTTTAAAAAATACATTACAGAATTAATTAATGTTTGGATGTCACTGGGGATTGAACCATGGAGTGCTTGCTTAACGCGCAAGCACTCTGCCACTGACCTATGACAACCAACGGGGAATCAAACACTTAAATTCTGTATTTATACGGTAAAGGGACACTGCTATCACTCTCAACAGACCAAAGGAAATTGTATTTTAGATACTTTTTACATGTGGAATTTTTTTTTTTACTCTGAAAGAGAGACTACATCTAATGAGTAAAAGAAGGCTGAGAAAGAAATTACGAAGCATGAAACTACTTGAACAGATTCACGTAACGGACCGACCAATCAGATTGCTCGCATGCAACTAGCAACATGTGTAATTTATTCACATACATATGTACATACATATCTATACACATACAGACACTTATATATAAGTATGCTCTAAAGAGTATGAGAATAAGGTTTCACTGAAACCTAAGTATAGTGCATATCATCATATCTATGTCTCCACATCCTTTTGCCTTATTCAATGCACTAACATAATGTAAAATGGGAATTTGCTGCAGAACACAATGTTTGTTCATATAAATAAATGAAATATCTACCATGTATATGCTAATATTGACTTCACCACATACATGAACACAAGGAGCAGTGACTCAGGATGCAGCAATTGATATTACAGTGCAACTTTTTGGCGCTTGCACTTTTTAGCATGTATAGTTATTATAACTTGTTAATAAGCTTAAATGAACTTATGTAACTAACTAAAAAAAAAAAAAAAAAAAAAAAAGCTTCACGATCTAGCCTGAACACACTGGAAAAGGGTCAACGAAAGTATAAACACAGTTTATAAACACCGGTAAAGAGTAGACAAAAGTATAAGCACAGGTTTCCACACGCACACACACACACACTGGTAAAAGGTCAATAAAAGTATAAGCATTGTTTCCAAACAGCACCAAGTACACCTCAACACTGTACCATCAAAAGACAATTTTATGATAAAAATGCAACTGCAATGAAATTGGTAGAAAAACTTTGAAGTCATAAAAGACAACAATGGAAAACAAACACAATACAAACTGGTTTGTGTTACCAAAATAGCCTAAAGCCATCTGTCCTATAGCCATCTGTTCATAATTCCCAATTATGATATCATGGAATAGCTGGTAGACTTCTAAAAATGCTTGATATTTTTTGACATCACAAAAAAAAGTTGCGGCATGTAGTAATTATGACATTGAACACTCTTTACCATAATGACTACTTTTTTAATTTATTTTTTTTACTTAGCTGGTTTTAGCGGCTGGAAGAGTGTTGTTTAGATCTACTGGTACTTCATATAGTAAGAACAACTAAATAAACAACAACAACAACAACTAGATATTGCAGATGAAATCACTACAAAAAATGTGGAGGTAATAAAGTATCTTGTAATAGTAATTATTATCAGCTATATGCTTGCACTAGTAATACAGTAAGAACTGGACCTATAGCAGTGCAGACTTCCATATATGGGAGCTGGAACATTAACTTCAGGTAAACTAAATAAATGTTGCCCACTTTATTCAGAGGAGTAAGCAAAGCTGTATACCAATGAGTTTGGGATATATATGTCTATCTATGTCTTCAATTCATTTGCATAGATGTACGTGGACCCATTTTGTTACATTAGCAAATTTTTCTCGTTCTAACAGCCAATCAATTAATTAAAACTTGACCCGACGTTTCGGCTTCTTGTCGAAGTCCTCTTCAGGTCATTTCATTGCGGGGTATTTGTTGAACATGTTAGAAATAATCAGCAAAAAAAAGAAAAAAAAGAAAAAAAAAGCTACTTGGGATGTTTATAATGCTACAAAACAGGTGCACAGAGCTGCCATGTGTACAGATATTTTTATAGTAAATGCTAACGTCATCAAATCTGGCTTGCTTGCCATTAGTGCTCAAACACACGTGCACACCACCAGTTGATAATAACATCTACAGTAATTACAAAATAATACTATATAATGATAACACACGTGTATGTCAGTAACCAAGACAACAGTGTGTGCGTGTGTGCATGTGTGTGTGTGTGTGTGTGTGTATTCATGAACTGGGCATAGTTGGTACAGCGGTGACACAAACCAAACAGGTATGCATCATCACAGTCAGTAGAAGATGATTACGGAAACGAAGACAATAAAAAACACAACAACAACAACAATGATTATTTATTGTATGCAGGTGAACCGGCGAAGAATGGACAGAGAAAGCAGTAGCTTCACAAAGTCCAAGTTCATAATCATGGATAGGACAGAGAGTGTGTTATGCCGCTGCGTTTCTGATTTGTAAAATATAGTACATTAAGTGTCACTGTGTGGTGAGGTACTTGCTTGTACAATAATAATATATCAATAATAATAATACGAACAAGACAACTCTGACCTTGATGAACTTGGCGTAGACATGCTCCTCAGATTGAAGTGGTATAGAATGAATGATTCTCTCATTGGAAACTTGGAACTCACCTTGCATCATCCACTCACCATCAGACAGACTACACACACAACAACAACAACAACAAAAACCCAACAAAAATAAACTGATAGCTGCTTTAAGTACATACACCCCAAGTCATCAAGATACAACAACAAAAAACAAAAACAAAAAAAACTGATAGCTGCTTTAAATACGTACAACCAAAAAGTTGGTATGGGTCATCAAGATATGAGTGTACACTCAATGAAGTGAGTTGTCTTTCCTTTCCACCCCGACACAAACAAAACCCATCAATCAATAACTAAAGGATCAAAGGCTCTTATAATTTATTAACTAATACCGATTACCAGATAAACCTTGGAAATAACAATTTTGGATTAGAAAGTGTAAGAATGTTTACTGATCAACACACTGCACTTTAGATATCTCGTTTAATTCATCTGAACTGTGAAGAACTTGTTCAACTTTAAATTATATGCAAAAAAACAACAAAAAAAACAAACAAAAAAAAAACAAAAAACAAAACCAAAAAAACTTGGTAAATAATAATAATAATAATAATAGATTATCAAACAAGTATCAAAGCTCTCCATTTTGTGTAGTTAACAGACGCAAAGTGACTAGGAGAATACACTACACAGCTATGACCCCTTCACCCATGTGTGTTCAACACCAATCTCTGACACATGACTAGTAACTTACCTTTCACTGGTGTGGACTGTGAATGTCTTGGGAATGGAAGAGAAGAGTTCAAAGCAAGCTATCTCTATGGTCCTCACCGACACAACCTCACACAACTCCACCACAAAGGAGATGTTGGCCTTGCATGGATTGATCATGTACATGTCCATGTTCTCATGCAGGATCGCCATGGTGTTCTACACAAACACATGTGACAGAATACATGATACATGTATTAAACTGCTTTCAAGAACTTGTCTGCCCTTTACATGTGTCAGAATACATGCCACAGACATAGAGCTGGGGGATACACTGGAATTATCGTTGCACCATGATAAAAATCCTAAATTGCGGAGACAATGTTTTAAAAGTATTCACAATATTATCAGTTTCTTGCAAAATAGTTGGTAAGGGTTGTTAAACAAACACGCGCATGATGGATATGAGGAACAGTCATTTTCGTTGTTTGAAAACTTGGCTATCTAACGAAAGTTTTTAAAGTAGCTAGCGATGGCTGCAATTTATAATTTTTGGCTTAAGAAAGCCAACACAATCTTGCTCCGTGGACTAACTTTGGACTGGAAGCTGAGATAACACACAAACTGACATGTGCCTTTCTGTAGGCATTTCAACAACGAACATTCAATACTAAGTCTCGTACCTGTGCCTCCGGGTTGGCCTCTACAACTTTAGCTCCGCAATCCACTGACGAGTAGTTAGTTAAGGTTGTCTTCTTACCCGAGGAACCGCCATTAATCCCCTGGTCTGGAGGCTTTTGCACCGTCTGACCTCCAGTCTGCTCCATTAATTTCTTCTTAAACTCCTCAAATGTCAGCACTTGGTCATCCTCCTCCTCCTCCTCTGCTATTTTCTGGGTTTCTTCTAATTCTCCTTCTAAATTAGGTTTGCCTCCTTCTTTAGTGACCTTGTCATCTTCACCAGTCTTCTTCATCTCCTGTGATTCTCCATGTTCAAGGCACCCGTCTACATCACAACCATGATCTGAACTCCAGGTCTTTTCTTCCGAATCACCGCCTTCTTTCTTGTCAGACACAAATGTCTTAATCTCAGACTTGTCTTCTTGCTCCAAGTTTTCCAACTTATCCTTGTCATTTATATCTAGTGACTTCTCTTCTGATGCAACTTTTACTGGAAGTTTCGTGCAGCTGTCATTGGAGCAACCATCATCTGTCATTACTTCTGTTTTAGAGTCCTTTGCTTTCTCTTCTTCCTCCTTTCTTCCATCAGGACCCAAGTCTTTATCTGATGCCTCATCACCATCAGAATCTGCAGTCTGCTCTCTGTTGCATTCTATTTCAAACTCCCTCTCACCGTCTTCACCCACTGCCTTCAATTCATCATCACCACTGCTAGTCACACCTCGGCTAGTCACACCCTCCACATCCACTTCACTAGATTCACTCTCTCTTACGGAACCTTCAGTATCTTGAACACCACCCTGAGACTGGGTGCCATCAGAACTGGTAAAAGAATGTTCAGTTGGCATGCTTTCTTTCTCAACTTTGGCTGGTACAGAAGATGGCCGACCAGATGATAGATCTTTAACAATCGTTTCATCTTGTTGGTTCTCTTTCACAACTACATTTTCATTGCTATCTCCTTTTTCCTTCACCAAATATTCGTCTTCACTGTCTTCTGGAGTGACTTTGGTTCCTCCTCTGACTGCATCCTCCTCCTCTTTCCTTTCTGCCTCAGTAGGTGTCTGCTCCTCTAATGGTGGCTGGGATAGAGGCAGTACTTCTTCCAGTGGTGCCTCAGTGGGTGGGGCAGTAGGTGTGGCTTCAGATACATCTGCGTGTATGTCACTGCTGATGATACTGTTCGTATTGTTATTTGAGTTGTCAATAGTTTCAGGAGTAGAAGGTTCAGGATTAGAATGTTGTGTGTTAGCTTTCATCTGACCTTCTCGTTTTCCACCTTCCTCCTTGTTTCCAGTCTGTTTGTGCAGATCTTGATTGATATTCGAACTCCTGCTTTGCTGCTTATCAGTACTATAAACACACACAACAAATCAATAAGCACGAGAATTTGGAGCAATTCATTTCATTAAATAGGAACTGATATATTATATTTCCAATCTGTGTGGATACACGTTCAGTGACAGACCCAAGTTTACAAATAAAGGGTTTTTTAGTAGCTCCTGAACTACTACTCCTACAGCTCCACATGGCACATGTACATTGGTATATTCTAGATAAAGCTCCAGAAGTATAGCTACCATCTGCATATCATTAGTTGGTGCATAGCTACATATTATGTCTCACACATCCACATGTGGTGCCACACAGCCAGCTCCTGTTTAATAACAACAACAACAACACCACAGTTTAACCACAGTGTAAAACATGAAAGCAATAGTTCTGCAGGACATTAATGTCCGTGCATTAACTACCTAAAATAACCCACCTACTGTGGAGTTAAGTAATGCCATTAGCTAGCTACCTGTTGAAGAGGTAAAAAAAAATGGTGAAGGGACATATAAATTCTAGTTAAAAACTAGCAAACAGGACATTATTACTGATACAGTCCATAGATATACAACAGTCCCACACGCTTTGTGAGAAAATTTATTACTGCGGGTGATAATGATGATGATAATCATAATAAAATACTATGAAGTGAATCAAATTGGTGGACCAATAATTGAGTGCACTAAGAGAAAAACCTGTTAATGCTAATTCAATGTCCAAACTTCTGATAGCTAATAATGGAGTTAGCAAAATTGTGGTAAATATTTTTTCTTGTTTTTCGTTTATACCTTGATTCTCAAAGACAACTATCTGGATCTATATAATATATTCAATTTTGGAAGTATGTCTTAGACCTCTTTACTTTGTCACAAGTCACAGTATCGCGAGGCGGTTGTTTAGCTACATACCATTTTGCTTACCTTTCTTTTAAGTTGCCAATATTTGCTAGCAAATACATACCTTTTATCTATCTCAACTTCACAACATGAAGCTGACTAAGAGTAAGACGTTCAACTATAGCTACTTGCTTTTATAAATGGTATTTCTGCCAGAGTCTGAGTCTGTCAAACAGGTGGTTGCATTTATGTCTCCTGACTAGTTTATGGAGATGATAACTTCACCACAATCAGGTTACTTCTAAGAAAATCCACAGCACATTAGGCAGGCCACCACCAGGCTATGGAATTCTGAGAAAAACCAGCCAGTCTCAGTTTTCAAGGTGAGTTCCAAGAAGAAGTAGGGTGGTTAGATAACCATCACCAAATTTCACTCCCAGGAATTCCAATAGCCAGGGCTGAAAATCCTAAACTTTTGCTATCAGCAGTTAGTAAATTTCATAATAAAGCTATTCCTGTAATTTGGAAGCTCTGTGCAGCCTGGCGCTGGTGCTACAGCAAAAAATACACCAAGCGGTCAGCAAAACTAATACATTTTCAATGGGACACGGTGTGCAGTGATACCATCGGTGGGCGTGGTAGGATGTTACGTGATGTCATCATGCAAATCCCCTATTACATCAGCGTCTGAATATCATGCAATGCTAATATATCCCATGATAGAACTAATGCATTGACATCCAGTGTTACCCAACACACTTAATACGTTCAATTAGCACCTTGTTTGCCAGCGTGGTTAGTGCACACTATTGATGCAATCAAATCATGTTCAAATAAACAGACTAATTGAAGAGAGTAACTTACAATACTGACCCTTTACCATACTACTACACGGAGAAAGGGTCTTATGACAATCATGCACCTCGGCTGTTCCAGCTCCACAATTGTGGGTGTGGTTAGTTAACATTTTTTTGGGCAGGCCTTGATGGAACAAGTGGGCGTCGTACCGCCAGTAATACGCTTGTGACTACTGTGCCTGCACAAATACACTGTGGTTGTGTGTGGATAAACTGTGGGAGTGGTAATCAGGTAACCACTACCATAACCACTACCATATTTCCTTAGAACAGCCAAGGTGAACGATTGTCCCCAGACAATTTCTTTGGTATGGTAAAGGGTCAGGCTATGCCAGAATAACTGACAGCTTGGAACATTCTAGGATTTTTCTTAATAGAAAGATTTAACGTAGCTTACTTTAATTCAGTATTATATTTAGCAATTCTACAAAAGATGTAATGTTATAGTTATACTGCACAGAAATAATCTATATAAAGTGTCATTGGCTTCAGATTGTAATATTCCATTAAGTCTTACACTATCAGTTGCCAGGAAGACAATGAGACGTTCAACATTGTCATCAGCTTACCATTGAGCAGAAAATGTCCCAATTGACAAAATTATCCATAGCCAGCAGCGCATTTCCATACCACAAAATCCTGGCAAACGAAGAAGCTGGCTCAATTGGTATCTGCGCCGCTCAATAGCATTTTATTCAACCCAAGACGAAACTCCGGCAGAAGAGAATGCCGAGCCCGAAGTCAGTAGTAGTGAAAAGACACGTCAGCGAATTTCTAATAAATGCGCAACAAACTAGAAGGCGGAGTTTCTTTACTTGTATTTTGTGGATGGTATACGGTTTTTGACGCCGGGTGACGTACGTTAATTATGTCTTTCCCGTATATGGTATGTATGCAGGTTCGTTGTTGAGGTGTGGTAGGTATAATATAGGGTGTTACCAAGTTGATTTTATATGCAATCAGCTTTAGTGAACTGCTAATAGTTGATCAAGAAGTCATGGCTACACCCGCGGCCTCATCTTGTGGCGTACACTACGCAGAGTTGGAAACTCGGTTGGAAAAGATACTATCCCGTGAATTGTGCGACACAAAGATTTGGATCCGACTTGCTCAAAAACTGAGCGAACGTCTAGTCATTTCTAAAGACGTTTGCAAAATCATCACGTCACTCAGTGGTGGGGTGAACTCTCAAGTAATAGCCAGGTACATCCTACGCCACGTGGGGGAGAAGGTTGAGAGCGAGGACCAAGCGCACTCTACATTTATTGAGGTATTGTCTGAACTTAACTTACATTCATTGTGTGCTGAAATTACTTTGTTGAGGTCCTTTACTGGGTCATCACAAACTTGTGATATATTGTCAGCTAAAGATATTCCTCTTTTAAGAACAAAGCTAGCTGAAGTGGCATTTAAATGGAATGAAATAGGTGATGCTTTAAACTTGCCCAGAAATGTAATGAAAGATTGTGAACGCAAAAGCAATGGCATTCTTAAACTTAACGAAGTGATATACGAGTGGGTGATGGGAAACCACGAGCATGCTCTCCAGCCTACACTGAGCAACTTGAATGAGTGTCTTACAGGCCCTTTAGTAGGAGTACATGAAATATCTATTAGTTCTAAGAGTGAACATACCAAGCCACACTGCAAGCGTGCCAAGTTGAGTTTGAAGATAGAGTATGCATCAGGCGACTGTGAGGTAACTGATGGAAAGTCTACACTATTGGAGGTGCGTGCTAGTATAAGTGAGGGCGTGTCCTATCAGTGGATGAAGGATAGCGAGTGTCTGAGTGATGGTGAGGATTACTGTGGAACATGTACAGACATACTGGTCATCAAACATGCACACCAGGGAATGGAGGGACAGTACACATGTGCTGTAGAGAGGGGAAAAGAAAAACTTGTGAGTCAGGGAACGAAAGTGAAAATTTTATACTCTCAAGAAAAAGAATATATACTCAAGAAGTATGCCCATCACAGAGAAGTACCGAAAGACAGCTGGCCTCCAGTTATTACCAAGACATTTACTAACCTTGTTTTGATTAAACAAACCCAAATGCAAAATAACAAGTATACCTACACCATCCGAGGGAATATAGATGACATTGTAGAGAGTAAAGAGAAAATAGAGTATGAGAAAGTCTTTGGTCAGTATCAGAGTGGATCACTTGTGTTAGTAGAAGGACGTCCAGGTAGTGGCAAGACCACACTAGTTCACAAGGTAGTCAGAGACTGGGCCATCAAGGAAGGCACTTTGAAGGGAGCAAAGTTAGTTTTTCTAGTTCCCTTAAGACTACTACAAGTAGTTGGAAGTGACAAAAGTTTATCAGATCTTTTTAACTTTATTTATTGTGATTCTGAAATGAGCAGCAGGGTAGCTACAGAATGCAAGAAAAGACTAGGTGAAGGTATGTGTGTTGTTCTGGATGGCCTAGATGAATATCGGAGGAGGGATGCAACTGATTCCATAGTCTACCAATTAACACATAACAGTTTACCCGAGTCTATGATTATAGTAGCATCACGTCCAGTAGCCAGCAGCAGATTAAAACTCTCTGATATGTTAATTAAGCATATAGAAGTAATTGGTTTTAATCATGACCAAATATTTCATTTTATCAGCAACTATCCCTTTGAAATGAGTACTTCAACAGATAGTATTGTATCCGAAATTAGATCTCATTTTGATTTGCATCCTAATTTACTTCACATGTGTTATCTTCCAGTACATGCAGCTATGATATGTTACTTGTTCCAAGACTTTAAAGGGAATTTTCCAACCACTGAGTCGGAGGTGTACTTTGAATTTACAAAATCCTTGATTTTGCGAAGTCTTCGTCGAACTAGAGAAGAAGTTCTCATACAATCATTTGATGACATACCAGGAAATGAAAACATGTACTTTAAGAAGTTGTGTAAATTAGCATATGAAATGACTATTAAATCAGAGCAAGTTGTAAATCATTCAGAAATGTCATCTGCTTGTCCTGCAGAAATTACAGACGACTCTATTTTTCTAGGGTTTGTCAATATCGAGCGTGCTAGTAACAGGTGCGGTCTACACAAGATATACAGTTTTCTTCATTTGACTTTGCAAGAATATTTAGCAGCAGTTTATATAGCCAGTTTGCCATACACTAGGCAGAGAAAATTAATTAAAAAGTATGCAACCTTAGAAGAACTAACACAAGTATGGCTGTTTTATTTTGGTATTGTAAAAAACAAACAAACAGCAATTACAGAAACGTTAACTATACTTATAAAAGCTATTGATTACGAGGCAAAAAGTGATACCTTCTTATATCAGTGTGCATTTGAATCACAGTTAAAGTCTGTCTGTGATGAAGTTTTAAATAAAGTGTTAAAAATATCAGAATTCGAATTATTTGGTAAGTCAGTTAGTCCCATGGACTTTGTTGCCATGGAATATGTTTTTTCAAAGAGCCTACCAGTGCTTCGAAAGTTTTCCATACAAGATTGCATTTTAGACATGCAGTGTGCCTCTAAGTTTGTGAGTTTTGTTAGTTCCAAGTGTGACATGAGCTGTATTAAAGAAGTAACTATTCGTAAATGTGATTTAGAATCTCAATGTATCCACAAATTGATTAGCAGCTTAAATCATCACTGCATATGTGAAATATCATTAAGTGAATGTGGTCTAGTATCATCCAGCTTTATGATTCTAGGAAACTTGTTAAAAGACAGTAAAAGCTTACAATCATTGGATATATCTGGCAAAAACAATATAGGTTGTGATGGTATGGAAGCATTAGTAGAGGGATATAGAATTAATAAGACAATTAAAACTCTCAGAGTTTCTCCTAGTGACTTTTCTAACGATCCTTCTATATTAAAAATATTACTGTGTAATAATAAATTGAAAAGCTTAACACTACTTGAACATCACAAGATAAAAGATTTGTGCAGGTATCAACTAATCCGCCATAGTGCAATGGAAGGTCTACAATGTAACACATCTATTGAAACAGTAGTAATGAATTCAGTTCCTATAGAAGTGAGACCGTTTATATGTATGCTGTGTACCAATACCTCAATTACATCCATTGACCTTGTGAATTGTGTGCTTGAGGGAGATTGCAAAATTACGGATCTAAATCAGAATACGTGTTTGCATCGCCTAATTATTCAAAGATCTAAGAATATAACAAGTGGTTTTTATTCAGGACTAAAGTTAATGTGTGGACTTGTAAGACTGTATATTTCTGGTGTTGGTTCCAATATATTGAGTTCTAATAGCATCAGTTCACTGTATGCTGGAATTGAGTATTTGAATTTACAGAGATTAACTATATGTGACTTTATAATAGCTCCAGAGGCAGCAGAATCCCTTGCTAAACTTGTCACCAACAACCAGTCTCTGCAATATGCTAATTTTAATAACAATAGACTTGGTTCTGATGGAATCAGAATACTATGTTGTAGCATAAGAAGTTGTAGCCTTGAAGAGTTATCTCTCTCATTTAATGGCATTGGCCCAGAGGCAGGACAATATCTAGCTCATCTGATTAACAATAATTGCAGAATACAAAAAGTTTTACTTGGTCATAATCAACTCGGTTCAGAAGGTATTGTTGCACTTTCTAAAGGCTTATATAATTGTTGTGTTAAATCAATAGATATTTCATACAATAATATAGGTCCAGGAGCAGGAGCAGTTCTTGCCGAGCTTATTAATAATAACCAATCAATGAATGTTATAAATCTTCGTTGTAATAAACTTAATTCAGATGATATTATTGCATTATCGACTAACTTGAAGGGTTGCAGTATGGAGAATATTGATCTCTTACACAATGACATTTCTTCAGATGCAGGAGAAGCTCTAGTTGACCTTATTACCAATAACGAGATAGAATACATGAATCTTAGTGGCAATAAACTTGGTTCTCGATGTACAAGAAAACTGGAAGCATACATACAGAATTGTCGTTTATTATGTACCTATGTAGAAAGTGACTCAGATTCATTTACCAGTAGTGACTCAGACTCAAGTGATTCAATTATTGATGATTTTGAAAGTGAATCAGATTCATTTGCTAGTAGTGACTCAGACTCAAGCGATTCAGACATTATTGAACTAGATGAGCAATAACTATTTGAGTTAACATTTACAGTAACCCACCTTAATACAAATCAGTTCACTGATCAATTCATCATTTTGCTACAGTTAATATTTTCATAATTTTACTCCATTTTTTTTGTAACAGTTATTTATCTATTTCCATCATTAAAAAAATTTTTTTTTAATTGACCCATAAGGTGAATTTTGCCGCGTTTAAGCTAATTTTCCCGAAACCGGTCACATTAGGTATTGGCATTGTTAATGACTCCTTACCAATCAGCAATACACAATATTTACTCCTTATCAACAATCAATACATTGCTGCACTATTTAAGTATTGCCATTGTGGATGATGCCTTACCAATCAGCAATACATAATCTCCTCAACAATCAATACACTTTATCTTATAGTGACTCCTTACCGGTTGTTCAATTGTACACCCATAATGTAGCTGTACTAACACCTTTGAGAACCCTCTTTTACTAGTAATTATGAAGCAGGCGATAAAGGCGGGAAGGCCCCACAGGGTAGAACACACTCAACCCACAGACAATCTACCACACCCTCACTCCATATACTCCACCCACACTAGTATCTCACACTCCACCTTACACACACAGCTCATACTCCACCCACACATGCCCCACAATCCAACGCACATGTTTCTTACTCCACCTCTCTCACTTCACCCACATACATTACTCTCACTTCCACACATCCACACTATAGTCTGTTGAAGTTGAGTTGGTGTGACCATAAATGCAGTAAATGATCAATACACTCATGGATGCAATTAAGGTATCTCATAATCAACTCAAATTAACTCATGAGGATTAAGCAAAAGTCTAAATTGGATGCACTAGAAAACTGAGGATATTTCTATTGCAGATTCTTGCAATATAGAAAAGCACTTCTGCCACAATTCTCTTTTCCTTTCTTTATCTTTTTTTGTTTTGTTTTGTTTTTAACCAAAACCTATCCAATTTGCAAGTCCCATTTTCTGTACAACCTCTATTTGTAGTATAACACTTTCTACTGCATCATTCATCTGGACAGAATACAGTGCCCCATACTCCACCCATACATGTAGACCTAATTCAAACTCCACCCATTTTCACATGAACCTATGTGCCTATGCAATGTCACCTGATATGTACGTTTAGTTCCAATACACACATTACACACACACAAAGACATGGATTCAAGCACTTAGTGCTTGTGCTTATAAGTACTTTAAGCACTTTTAAGAAGTGCTTGATGGTGCTTTCAAGCACATTGGTAAATAAAATCACTTGTGCTTGTTCTTGTACTTAAGCACGTAAATACAAAGTGCTTGACAAGCACCTTTGAAGCACTAGGCACTTTCAAGAGCATGAAACAAAACATACATTGCACATTTTAGCAGCCACAAGACTCATGTTCATCAGATGTAACAAACTGGCATTTCATTAATTATATAACTCCTGAATATTTTTATTAATTAAAAAATGTGTTGCTGTAGTTTGTAATAGAGTACGCAACATGCTTGAGATTGTGCTTGGGCTGGGTACTTTAGCACATGAATGCTTTAAAAAGTGCTTAATGCTTATGCAAAGTTTAAAAGTGCTTGTACTTAAGCTTCAATCACTGTAGTAAGTGCTTGAACCCATCCCTGACACACACTCTCACCTCTAATCACCCACATAAATCTCACACTCCGCCCATACACATATACCATTCAAGCCTCAGACTTGGCTACCTACTCACAGTTATACAATGACACCACATGATACACCGCTAAAACAAGGTTTTTAAACAGTTCACACTTTCCAGCCACACACTACATACTTCTCACACATACGCCACACTCTCCCGCCCACACAGTATTTCATACTCTACCAATACACATGTACTAGTGATGTGCTTGAGCACAAATGGCGAGCGAGCCTAAAGACTATACTATTTTTATATGAATATATGAATGATTTTGACTTCTAACACTGAAGCTACTGAAAATAAGGTCCAGCTTTTAAATTTCGCATACACGGATTTCAGTGCCATAGTAACAACTCTCTGCAACTGCTTGAATTGAACGACAAAAACAACAACAAAACAATACACGTTATTTAAAAGTTTTCTTTGTGATATTCTTTAGCAAGTAGTGGTTGTAACACACAATGCTTTGACACAACTGGACATGCACCTACACAGACTTACCTTCGCGGTAGTCTAGTGGACTATGTATTTTCAAGTAAATACTGTTGCGCACGACTTATTGTGTGCAATCAGCATCCATTGCACTCACAAGGAAATCATTTATCACAGGTAAAATGCCCTTTCTAAAAACAAAATAGTTTTAAGGCTACATACAGCAGGGCTCAAAATACATTCATGCTAATTATTCTCACTGATGTGAAGAGAATTTTTACTTGTAATTAACTTAATTTATAAAAGGATGGTGGACTTGGCCAAACTTCCGTCCCAACCAAAATTTTCTAGATGGAACCTGGCTAAGTTATGGATCTCAAAATCACTCATAAATAATTGTTGTTGGGTAGCAAATGAAGATATAAAAATATTAGATCCGTAATGGCTGAGCAAAGAAGTGTGCGCAGACTACACAGTCCTTGGGTGTAATCTCTGTTGAAAAGTTGTGCCTGCACATCATGTGTGCACACAGTCCTAGCTATCTGCTATGCTTGCAGTCTTGGATGATAGAAATCCTGCATTTAAATTCAGATGGATAAAGGAGAATTAAAAATAGACAAGTGCATAATTTAGATATGCAATAAATATATTCACGCATTATTATGTCCAGCTTGCATGTATTAGGATTTGATATTCCTGATATCTTGCCCAAACACTGACTTCCCTAACACGCTGGTCAAACCACAGACAATTTTTCTATGTGAAACAGAGAGCGTAAGAAATGTTCCGCTACAGTCAAGTCACAGTGAAGCGATACAACTATCATCTTGAGTTAATAGTTTTTTAGTAACATCTTCCAAGTGATAAGGTATGCTTCCATGCTACAAGGGCCGACTTCACCAGTTTAGTTTCAACACACACCTGTCCCTGTTGATAATTCTCCTTAAACAACCAACCTATGTCAAGTGTCACTTGTTAACACTGTAATACATTAAATATGTATAGCTATTGTAGCAGTTTTTTGTTTTTTTGTTTGTTTTTTGCTGAGGTGAAAAACTAGCTGCTTATTATATGGTTTTTTTTAATACAACAGTTTATGATGAAATCTTCCCAGGCGGAGGCGTAGGAACGAATCAAAGAGGTTTTGTCTATATAATATCCTGATTCAAAAGAATTTATCTTATATATCAGTATAATTTGTACTGCAAGTAAAATAGTTGCATGAAATTACAATGAAGTTGTAATTGTTGATAATCCATTTTTTTACCTTAAAGCTAGGACAATCCACACCCACCAGCATCGTACTAGTTAAACCTTTGAACTGACAAAAATTCTGACACAGTGTAGCCAATAATGTTTCTTCACTCTTCATCAATCACTACAGAAAGCTGGTGTCAAAAGAAAGTCACTATATTACATTGACAGAAGAGTCTAACACTAGCTGCAGGACGCGCAAGAAGCTAGGAATAGCTTGTGGTGACTCCGGTCTGATGACCCCGTTCCAACCTCCAGCTCAGGAATTAATGACTTGAATACCCATTAACTACTTACAAAAAAGTATTAATATTAGCCAGAATATAGCTCTAGCTTACAAGGCTAGGTACACTTGCAAATTAAGCCTTGTGTACGGGGTGTTACCAAGAAATATTTTAAGTTAAAAGGTGAACAATTAAGGTGAAGGCAAAGCTTAAATTATCTCTAATTATTTGTCTTGGCAATTGAAGCCCATCTCCTTTCTCATCTTAGTTTTACAGGTATGAACGTTGTATGACCCTCTTGGGATGCACAAATTCAACGTTACCCTCTCTTAAATTGATTCCAAAATTAACCCCCTGTTCACCGCGGGAAAAGTAGCTGTATCTAACTAGTTCACTTATTTGTCTACATAATCCGCGTACTCACGGCATTCTTGGCATACAACTCGAGCATAGTTTCTTGAAGGGGCTTAAACGAAGCCCAGTTAACCCCTAGCAAGCCGCCAACAGCTGGATTTGTTTATAGTGTGGTGTGGAGACACGCGGTAATAGTATACAGAATATAAGACATCCCCCCTAGCCTTAGCAACTCTTTTATGCGGCGCTTTCTCGAAATCAGCAATAATAAATTGAGCAGCAATATTGATTTGTTGAAGTGTGTAGGGCAAAGACGGCTTGTGCTAAACTTCCAGATTTGAAGGACGGCATCACAAATTCCTTTGCAACCTGCTGGTAGGAAGAAATGAAAAACTTCTGTGTTTAGGCCGATTTTCCCATAAATAATGCTGATGGGTAAGGAGTCATCAACAATGTCAATACTTAAATAGTGCAGCAGTGTATTGATGATGGGTAAGGAGTCATCAGCCAATACTTATGTAGATTATTATGGACAGTTACATTTAGTGACTGTTCAATTAAACACATATTTTACCAGTTATAGCAATACACTGCACTATCTATACTAGCAGTCATATCCTAACCACCACAATATACATCTGAATCATATTGGATGCAATGCAAAGAGCAAAACTTGTTACCTATTTAATGGAAAATGTTGAGTCATTTTATTAAAGTGAACGAGTACCTGTGAAACTTGTGAAGAACTTGCTCATCCCAAAGCCATGTGTATGATGTATTAGAAGTATTACAGCAATATACTGCTACACTATTATTTAGGCATTTGATTGTGCAGCAATATGCATGCTGTACAACCTATGTATTGGCGTTTTGATGACCTGTTACATTTTATAGGAATACAGTGAATGCATCATCTCCATGTATTTGCACTTTAATACCATTTGTGACTGTCTACGTGAAAACTGGACATAAAATGAAAATTTTTGATACTTTTTAAGAAACAAAATGGCACATAAGAAAGGGAGAAAAGGGAATACAAGAAATTGAAGCTAGGAAGGAAATAAGGATGAAAATATCAGTTGTATAGCTCTCCTATAGAGGTGATATTTTCTGTGAATTCATGTTGTATCTATTGGGGGAGGGGGGGGGGGAGGTTTGGTGAAGTATTAAACTTGTGTTCAAGTAGAGAGTATGGCAGATGTCTTGTAATCTTGTGAATGTGTACACGATGGTAGGTTGAGGTTCCTTTGTGTTTCATAATGTCACAGAGGCTTTCATTGGCTGCTAGGCTTGTGATCCACATCAGTTGGTACTTGAACCATGTGCGTTGCTAGACTTGTGATCTGTGCCAATGTGGTTTTAAAGAATATAAGATAGAATTAACCCCTTTATTCCTGACATGTAATGTGGTACAGTTAAGTAGGTCACTCACCAGTACTATCTCATCCACAAATTGTGAGCTTGAGCATGGGACCATCAGAATCTATGAATATTTAGATATAGTAGCATATGGTGTTAAAGTATAATTAGAGTGTGACATACTTGAGCATGCATCTCATGTAGCACTCAATACAAATGTCTCACACAATACACTCATGTACACCTCTCACACTTCACCTATATGTAGTGGGGAGGGAAAGACATGTGGCACATTTTCTACATAAATCAATGGCTTTAACTGTTTGATTATCACTTAATGTTCTAGCAATATTTACTTACAGTATATTTTGAAGTATGCAAATTGAATTCAGTAATAATTATTGCCACTTTATCATTATGCTGCAGGGTATATTTTATTAATAATAAAATAACAATGCTTACTTATTTTACTTCTGTCATCAAACTGTAAATCATTAGCAAGTTCCTGAAAACCGCTAGCATCATTTTCATCGATTGATGCAAAATTAAACCCAGTGCATGTTCTTCCAATTTTAGTGGAAGGGCAATAAAATTTATGACGATTGCTAAAAATATCAAGTAGACTTCGAAATATGGCATTCACACATAAAAATGGATGAAAATAGCTCCAGAAGCATGAAAATTTTTTTTTCATGCTTTGAACTGTTTTTATCATATTTGAATTACAGGTACTGGAATGATCCATCCAAGTTGGTGCTACCAGCACTACAAGCCCTACCTTAGTTCCTTACATAGCCACTACGCCTCATCAAGTTACCGGACTGCCTGTCAATGAGGATGAGTTCCGAGATGAACTAGCAAAAGCGCTGCCAATCCGCTACAATTTCTGAGAACTAGGGCAGGCTCACTAACTAAGCTATCGTGCTCCCACTCTCCATTTCTCTCCCCTAACCTAACGAAAGTAACCCACACACTTTGCGTCAGGGTGTCCAGAGAGTTGAAAAATATGATCATGTACTCTTTTAAAGAAATGCAATTTCAAGGCAATTGGATAGACCCATTTATTCAAATTTTTAATTGGCTATCATGCTCCTTATCCAAGCATGTAATCTATAAATTAATGAAGTATTATTTTGGTTTTACAGCACTATTGTTGTGCTAGATAGATGAAGGTATAACACATAAGCATAATTATGTAAATATACCAGGAATTTAGACAGTGCTATTGTTTCATTTCATTGATCCATGATGTTATATTCATTAGGCACAAGATATAGTATTACTTATAGTAAGATATTTCATGGTGAAGGTGGACACATAACGATGCCTAGCTATCCTAAAAGTATAGGACATGCCCAAGTGCTCTACACACTCTCTGACTCCATGGTGGATTAATGATACCACGAAATGATATTCACTGCTATGCTGCCATTCATCTGCAAAGTCATCAAAATAATGTATTCTATAAGATGTAGAATTATGGAAGTGGTTAATACATGTACATGTGAGTAATACAACTGATGAAGGTTCTCTTATACTACAACTAACAGCTGCATTAAAAAAAAACTTTTTGTGTCATGTAGTGATGCTGCATTTAGTTCAAACACGAACACACACACACACACAAAAAAAAAAAAAAGAAGAAAAAAAAAAGAAGAGAGAGACCACCAATATTAATCAACTTCTTCCCACTTATCTCTTCTATCCACCATCACTACCCAAAAGTGGTATCATACAAATACCTATAGCTACATTCCAACAAAAGCAAAAAGTAATCAATTCCTTATTTTACATGTGTCAATTGAGAGTATTTTTTGCTTACTCACACATAACTTACAGAAGTAGTCATACATTTCAGAAATTTTCATAAAATTAGCACTGGTAGTAACTTTGTAGTAGTGTCCTTGTTAAAACAACAGAGTTCTACAATTGCACGTGGTGTTCGGATACTGTAGTGAAATTTACACAAAGTGTAGCCTCTTTTAGTTAACATCTCTAAGATGAAATCATCCATGTATCCGTGTACCCACCTCAGTCTAAGATGTGTACACTGATGACATGAAGATGAGAAGTGCACCAACAGATCATAGCCAACAACAACAATAGCTGTCATAATGCAATGTTTACACTCATTCACGTGTCTCCACAATGAGTTCTTGAAATTATGAATAATACCAACACAATTTCCAGTTTGAATTAACCATACTGTTTCCAGCATACACACAAACGCAGCACATCTTGCCTGCCTCGTGCCACATACATACACACACACACACACACATATACACACACACACAATGGCAGCATTACACACTGCTTTGGTTGTATGGTGCTACTTCTCTACTGCAGATGGACAAACTATTTGAGCCCCATTTCCAACTTCAAATAGTTGGTTTTTGAATTGTTCTCAATACTATAAAAAGTTTCCTGTACTTCTTTTTTTTCTCTATTCAAGTGCAAAAATACCAATACAAATTTACTGAATAATTTTTTAAGAATTTCACAATTGAAATCAAGTAAATCTACAAGTTAGAATGACCCCACAAAAAAACCCACCAATGAACAAAATAAAAACACAAGAGAGACTGCTCTGAGGTAATAGTCCCTCACTAAGAATAGCTGATGACTGCCAACCAAGGCAATCATGAACACACAACAAACGTCATCACATAAGTCACATAACCACAACTACATCTTGGTTGATCTCACCCATGTAATTACAGATGAGAGACCACACAAACACTCATGTATGTACATGTGTCCAGACTCCTGCGATACACACACACAAACACACACTCACACACATAAGCACCTGTACACACCAGAGTTTCCAAGTAAACAGTTATGTATTTATAGGGAAATTCAGGTATAAATTTGGGGGAGTCTGGTAGTAGTTCATTTTATTGTAACAAATAAACTAGTGATGTGGGCACCAACACTGTTTAATTACCTTGAATTTGCACCTCAGCAAATGCCAGGGATCCAATCACAGCTGGGTTGACTAGTGGGGCTGTGTGGGTCTGCAAGTCGGTCCCTTTCAATGTTCGGCCTCAGAAGCACACAATGTTGCCCAGGAAACTTCCCTCTATCGCAGAAGCTCCTGGACTTGGAAGGGTTTGGTACGCTGCCACCAGAGTTACTACTCCTGAGTGGCCACTGATCTGTTCCTAATACTCTAACTAGCCCCTCTACCTAATCCCCGAGTTAGGGTAGAAGGTTGCTTGAGGAATAACTAATTTCAAAGTAATAAAGGTGACAGAATAGTGCAGTGGAGCACAAACTGAGCAGTGACTAAAAATGGGTTTGCTCAAGGCCAGAATATATACAACCCAGGCAAGCCCGGTGGGAAACAAATAGAAAAACAGTGTGAGCATGCCCATTGGGTGAGCACATGGCACTCTAACATGATCACATGCACATTCCACACAATACAGACGGAAGACTGTAAGAACACAAAACAGATGAAAAACAATAAACAGATAAATGATGATGAACAGTCAATTAAAGTTCTGGTAGGAGGCAGAGGAAGAAAAAACAAATGGAAAATTGCCAGAGAGGGGCTTGAACTAGGATCTCAGGCCCAGAGCTACACCACACACACACACACACACACACACACACACACACACACACACATTTACAGTGCATTCTAAAAACATTTCAAGTGATCCATTCGGTCATAATAGAGTGGGAAGCTGCGTTTTTTTTTTCTATTCCCATAAAATTTTGTAATGAGTTTCAGAATAGCACTCTCTCTTCAGTTTTGGAGGATACTGACGAGATAGTTTTGACCACTTCAGATTGAGCTTTGTAATGGTCCAAGCCAAGATGCGTAGCATACAGTAGCACATAACAATCAGGTAAAGCTATACTAACTCAGCCAAACTATCACGCAAAACTACAAACAAAAACAAAGGGAAAAAGCTAAAATATCTCTAGACTTAATTATATACACAGACTCAGGTCTATCCACTCCCAGTATGCTCAAGATCCCTATCAGTACTCAGTCTCAAATTCAACCAAAATGATACATATAGAACTTAAAGAATGAAGTATAATTACAGAACATAAAATAAAACAAAATAAAGACACACAAAAGCAAGCAAGAATATAAAACAGTATGGACAAGCTAAATTATAGCAAATAGAAAAATGAAAGCACAAAGTAGTAAAGGAAAAAATAGGAAGGACTGAATAGAACTAGAGCACCAAGGGTGCAAACCCTCAACGCATTATTACACAACTAAGATTTTTTTCAGATTACTTTAACTTCTAACTACCGAGGACACATACTCGGTTAAGAGAAAATACGTGAACTATAAGTGATCATGTGACTGCTGTATGATGTAAAACCATGTATGCAAAAGGTAAGGTTTGTTGCATCTAGCTTGCGCTTGTTTGGAGCTGAAGTTTCTCCACATTTCCTAGGAAACTAGCTCGAAATTGAAAAAGTGGCCAATTTAAAGGACTTAAATTCTCATACTGGGTCAGGTCATACTTGTTTAAAGGTTAGTTCTGAGCCATTCATGAAATTGACTGTTAACAGACAGACAGACAAACTGACAAACACACTACTATAATCCTCTCGAGCATGTGTGCTGAGTGTTAATAAGAGTTACAAGTATATATGTGTGTGTAAATGTGAAAGCAGATACTATGGAGAATACTTAATAATATATAAATTTATAAACTGAGATAAAAATTCAACAAGAAGATTGTAGATACACTGGAACCTCTCTTATCCGTTCGTCCAAGTTACGGACACCTCTGTCTACCAGACACTAATAAACAGTGAATGACTGTTAATAAGCTGCCAAACCAAAATCAATGAACAAAATTGTGTAAATATTTTCACGTGTTCCTTTGAGAATTCAATTGCGGTGTTGAGGAGAGTGGAACATGGAAATCAAGATGCTAGTTCAGTGGGCCCCACTAGTTCTAGAACTTAACGACTGGAGGGAATGGAAGAAAGGTCACGGCACTCAAGTATAGCATTTTAACTCTAGCAAGAAAGCTCGAGATAATTATAGCGGAAATTAAGAAGGAGAGTCAGTGAGGTTAATCTGGACAGTTCTAAAGCTACCAGCGAATGATATTTGAATGTGTTTCTGAGTTAGGGGACATTTCTTAGTTATGGTCCCACACAGTTCTGGATAGAGAGGTTTCAGTGTAATAACCCCCCCCCCCTCCCCCCTGCCCCACAGCTAATTTTGTCTCACCTGCCCCAAAGTAGGTCCACTAATTAGTAAATAGATAGTTCATTAGCACAGACCCACTAATCTTGTCCAATGAAACATTAGTTGAGGGGTAGGGCTGCTGGTAAGCCAATATTTGAAGGGAAAAAAAGAAAAAAAACAAAGATAGAAAGAAAAAAAAGAAAAAAAAGATGCCTTCAGGATTTTTTTTTATAGAAGTGCAATAGCTGGCCATGTTGACCAACTCACGGTGACGTCATTGCATTGAAATGCACAGAAAGTGGAGTGTTAATTGCTGTTGATGTATGTCACATCAAATGCTCAATATTTGTGGGAAAATCAATGTACATACACAAATAAAGCATAGCCTTTTTAGACTAGATTCACTATAGGGAGCATATGACCTCACTGAATCTCTCTGGCATATCTCACTGTATATTAGAAACATGTGTATACACACACATGCAAAAATGCAAAATGCTAATTAACTTGCAACCGCTAGCAGTTATGCGCACCTGGCAGAGCCAGGATGCCTGTGCACTAAGCAGGCACTGTGAGTCGTGCAAGCAAACCTCCTGGAGCCGGGCTAGGAACTCTCGTAGGAGCACAGGCCTTTCCTCACAGCAAGTGATGTAGGCACCCAAAGTCCCACCTAGACCATTGCTGCTTCATTAGAAAAGGCCTTGAATTTGCAACCCAGTAAATGCCAGGTACCCAATCACAGATGGGTGGACTGGTGGGAGGCAGGTGGAAACAAGATGGAAAACTGCCTGAGTGTGGGGCTTGAACTCAGGACCTTCAGGCCCTGAACCAAGGACACAACCATTACACCACCACACACACACACACACACATACCTTGAACCTTGAAGAAAGCCACCCGTTGGATGATGCTTCTCTGCCACAAGTGACAGACTTAATCACAGTAACTAATGTTTTCAATGAGTAGTGACCCATCTGTGTCTATCAATGTCTTGCTTGCGTATGAATGCTCTCTCACACATACTACACTGGTATGGCTTATCTGTCACTGTCATGCCTCCCATGGAAACTCAGCACATGAATAATGAATAAAACACAGTCATGGAGACTGGTCACATGTACACTGTAGCACATGTATAATGAATAAAACACAGTCATGGAGACTGAGCACATGTACACTGTAGCACATGTATAATGGATAAAACACGGTCATGGAGACTGAGCTCTGGCACATAAGAAACAAAGAGTAGTCTTCAGTCACAATACCAAAGCTATTTTATTTCCAACTTGCAAATCATTCTAGATAGAAAGTTGTAATTTACTACTACCGTCTAGCCAAAACTTCTCTTTGAAAATCTATCTGTTCGGTTGATGTGGACTTCCTAACACAATAAGCTGTGTGGCGCCTTAGAAAGAAAAAAGAGGAGCATACACCCACTTTTGGAAAATTATCACTCAGCCACAGAGTGTTTGTGTGTTAAGCAAGCGGTCCGGGTTCAATTCCTGGTGGCAGCCAAACATTTAAAAAAAATTTGTATGGTTTAAAAAAAAAAAAAAAAAAAAAAAAAAGCCGTGAAAGAGAGAATACATCCACAAAAATATTTGTACAACAACACACACTCACAAAATTAAACATACCTTTAGTAAACTAATTTTAGTCTGTCACATGAAGTATAGCATAAAGACTTTAGTACTCTGCAAAACACATAACACACACACATGTACATACATGTACACACACATGCACACACACATGCACACACACATGTACACCAACATGCACACACACACAGAGCAGTATGGTTCATATAAATAATAGCTGGATAATAAATTTAGACATTACAATTTGATTGAACTCAGATATAACTCGCACTAGAATAGTTAAAAATACATTTCACCTAAGTATTACTGCCTTAAGGAATGCTTTATTGCATATATATTTTTATTAATGCTCATCTACACAATCACATAGGAACCACGATGTCAAACATTCAGTATGCACATACGGCAATTCTGGCATCTCAGTTTAATGTCAATGGCACAGACCTGGACTGAGCAAAACTTCAAAGTAGGAAGTGCGTGAACTGACAAAACAAAAAAAACAAAAAAACAAACAAAAACAACTGTCTTGGCTCCAAGTTCGCCATAATTATTACCACTGGTGCCACACCCAGTTTACTAACTACCTATATCACTGCACAGTTTTATAACTGGTGTAGTTTTTTACTTGATCACTCAGGTCCCAGGTCCTTCCAGAGAAAGACACAATTAGATAGTGACCCCGCCTTGAGTTTATAATGTCCCTCCAATGGCATTGATGAAAATGTAGCTACGCACTGCAGGGTTCAGGTCTTCTTAACCCTTTCACCGCCGTAGACGCCACGTGGCATTTTGCATTTGGTCGGCGGTTCTCCTTATTAAAAAAAATTTATTATCCAATATAACGCTCCCATTAAATGTTTTTAACACATTCTCAACAATATTGAATAATTCTTAACTATTTTTTTTTGAAGAAAACTTAAATTTTTGAGGAAAATTTCCCAAAAATCTTAATAAAATGATTTTAACTTGTTTGTGGACTATGCTTCAGATTGCATACTATATAGAATGGGTTCGTGTTGCCATACTTTTATTACGTTGCTTGGTAAAGGGGTTAGTAAAATCAGGATTGCTGAAAAGCTTCACTTAAATTGGGTCCAGAAATAAGCATTAAATTAATACCGTCCTTCTGAAATCAATCGCTGATATACAAATAGTACTTCCTGTAATAAAATCGAAATGATAGTACAGGTATTTAGTTGTTGTTGTTTTTTACAATAAAAAAAAAAGGCTGCTGAAACGCTAACCGTTGAGTTGTTTGTCCTCCCAAAAATATTTAATAGTACGAGGTTGAGAAGCTCAGAATCCATCAAATAGAAGACGAATAAGCGTATACTCTGTTTGAACCACGTAGCAGCTCTCAAACTGTCAGAAATTGAATTTCAGTTAGTACAGTTAGTAACAGTATGCCCAAATTTGTAGCTATTTGTTGTGTGGAGTAATATACTATTTTTTTTCATCATAATAAAGTTTTGTCTGTACTTGCTTGTATATCTCGATGCTGAATGTCTGTGCAGGAAAAAAAATAAAAAAATAAAATATTATTGGCGAGCGGAGCGAGCGAGACATTCTCAGGGGTAACACAATTGAAAACCGGGGATGTTTGTTTGTTTATATGTTTGGACGTATGTATGTTATTTTGTACTTTGACCCTATCATATTTTCGAGTTAACTCAGCGTTTGACCCCGTCCCAAACATCACTAAACAGAATCCTCTGGTTTAACGATCATTACCCGTATCATCCTAGAAATTGAATTGTTTATTGACACTTTGAAATTTTTTTTGGGTGCAGTTTAAACTCAAAAACTTACTGGAGTTCCATTTCTATCGAGTTAGTTGCGGTGGTAACTTCATTGTCAACTAGACTTATCACGAAGGTATAAGTCTTGCGTACATATGTTCAGTTATGTGACAGTATTGTGTGTTACAACTAATACTCAAAATGTCCCCCAAAAAAGTTTAAAGAACGTGACTTGTTTTTTGTTTCAATTCAAATAGTTTCGGGAAGTGGTTACTATGGCATTGAATGCCTTTACCGTATAATACATAATTTAAAAACTCCACTTTTTTTTCCACACACACACACACACACACACACACACACACATACAAAGCTCAACCATGGTAATTATATATGCAATAATTGGCAGCGAGCGAGACACTATCAGGGACAACACAAAAAATCAGGGATATATTATTGTATATATCATATATGCTTGGACGTATGTATGTAACTTTTGTACTTTGACTCTCACATTTTTTGTGTTCACTCGTTACCTTGGTTAACCACGCGCTGTTTGTCATCACTGTTCATACAATGTAAATCTTGTGTTAGTATATCCAGTGAACGAGTGCATGTGAAGGTGTTGTGTGTTTCATGTGCTGACTAGCTAAGAACAAACAATAAATATACATTTGCTGCTTTATGTGTTAAGCTTCTTAGGTTCCTTCCTGTTTATTTTGTTAGTAAGCAAGTCTTATATAGAGTTAGGATTTATACAGCGCAATAATTCCTAGGAAAGCTTGTTGTTTTTTTAAGTCCCAAAAATTGCCGTGAGTAGTCTCACGCTAATTAAAAAAAGTCGGCGGTGACATCTCATGTCCCTTTTAACAACCTAGTTAAGCCTCTGTAACTTCAAATATGCACATTCAATGTACTACATTGTGCCTAACACCTCTATCTGTTTCCAAGCAGTAAATTGTTCGAACAAATTGTGCATGATGATTTTATAAAGATGAATTTTTACCCTTTCACCTTATATGTCAATTTCTTTTTACTGAAGCACATCACAAGTATAATGCCTTTACATCTAGGACTGTGTATATGAGTGGGTGTGTGTGATTGTGTGCTTGCGTACTTGAGCTACAGCAGAAGAAAGGGCGTGTATGGTCTGTGAAACTACACCACCTGGACTACCATACAAAAAACATTGTGTATACTGGCTATAAATTATATAATACGGATAAGCTTTAAATAAGAATAAGCAACAAAACAAAAACAAAACAAATGAAGGGAAAGGTGTGAACCCTCAGTGTTATTAAACATTACCTAGCTATTATAATAATATAATCTCCTTCAAAAGAACAAAGCAATCTGTTAGCTATTTTAATGAGGCATCAATATAGCTCAAGCAATGAAAACAGTACATGGAAATGCTGTCTTCATAAGAGAAGCTAAACTACATAGCCAGAAACACTCACTGTTATAAATTTTCAACGTGAACTTCACTTCATTCAAATCCGTCGGTTAACTTCCCTGAGCATAAAGCAAACTACACTGCGGGCTGCAAGAAATTATTTGCTCAAGTGATTATGATGTGACACTGGGAGCGTTACCCAGCTGGTACAAATGTGGAGCTGAAAGTTTCACGTTTTATCAACAATTAGCCCACCCAAAAAAAAAAAAAAAAGTAGCACAATAAAAGGTCCTAAATCTTCTTTCTGAACAAGTTCATACCTAAATCAACAGTTATTGTCAGTAATCTCCAAAATCAGAGCGTGACAGACGGACTGACAGGGCAACTACTACTACCCTCTTGCGCATGCGCGCTTAGGGTTAACAAACAAACAAAAACAACAACAACAACAACAACAACAACCACATTGTCTGTCGAAAAAAAATTAGCTAATTAACTGTCTACCAGTCCCAAACCCACATTGTGACTTACAGTAGGGGTCAAAATAAAGTTCCCACAGGGGAGTGACAAAGCCCAGATAAGCCGGTACGTTTGAAAAGCCGTTAAATTAATCGCTGAAAAGCCACTAAATTAAGTCGCTGAAAAAGCCGCTAAATTAACTGTTTTACTCCAGTTTTGCGGAGAAAAAATCGGACCGCTCGACTATTCTGTTTACAACGACTGCGACTATCTTTCGATATGCAGTCCGTCTTGCCTGAACGCTTCTTCCGAGCAGGGTGACTGGTTTATCGTGTGGAGGTACACCTTTTCCATTCTGAATGCGTTGCTTTCTTGCTGTTAAGCTTGTTTTGCTCGGCGCGGGAAACTCGCGCCAGATTATAAAGTCGGGAGTTTTTTCACCACGCGAATTAAATTGAACCAAAAACGGTTGTAGGTTGTAGTCAGTGTGCTGCTTGTCAGCTTCAAGTTCTCAACTATTTCTTTTTTGCAGATCTTCTGAAGTTTCCATTCCTTCTTATTCTGTAAGTGCATAGCTGAAGTGGAAGTTTCACAGTAACTAGCTCTTTGATTTTTTTTTTTTTTTTTTTAAGATACTGTAATTACTTAACTATTAAGGTTTTCTTTTTGTTTTGTCTTTTTTGACAGTTGTTACTACAGATAATGAGTGCTAGAAAATTTATTAAAACTGCTATGGCTCAGACAAGTAAGTTCCATTACAAGGCAAATTAAATAAATTAATAAAACAATAATTAGCTTTACAAATGATTAGTTTGGTAGTATAATTTTATTAAAAATATTCTACTGTGCAGAATATTGTCTAGTGTACTGGTCAGAGGAAGACTCATTCACAGTATTGCCTAGAAATAAACTAATTACTGGAGACAAGAAGGGTGATAAATGCAGCATAAAAATCAGATGCCACATACATGAGGGAGAGATTTTAGGAGTTGGTAAATATTTCATAATAATAATAAAATTTATTAAAACTGCTATAAAATGATTTTAAATTAATTTTTGATAACAATTTTTTTTAAACAATGGACACGCCCCCTCCAGTGCAATTCCGCATCCACTGTAATATAAGGCCATGATAATAAAATTGTTTCTCAGGTTTTTATAAACCTGTAGTTTCTAAGGCTGGTCTACATTGTACACATCCAATTCCAACATCTTTGTCGTGCGGACAGCTCCAGGCCAATACAATTTATAATTCACAATTTATAATTCTTGGCTGTTAGATACATGCATTGAATTATGAACCATAGCACCTTTAAAATTTCTAAGTGGCCTCCTAGTTACCACACATATACAGTGTACTATAAGTGTGTCAGGTCATATATATATAAGTTTTAAATACCACGTTTATTCAGGCACAGAATCGGAGATGAATAGCTTAGCTGATGACGCTGAGCTAAATTCACCAGGCGAGATTCTCCACACAGACACTAGTCCAAATGTTGTTTCGGTAAATTTAATTTTAAAAACAACAGGAGTTACTGAATTATTAATATTAACATTCTTAGGTTGCGAAAAAAAGGCCGAGAGGGAGTGATACACCATTAACTATTGGTACAGACATCTTTGTTGGCAAAATACTGGATTATAATTTTAATGACAATATATACATGTTTGGAAAGTACTGCTGTTGCAGCCTTATCGACTGAAATACAGGTAATTCACTATGCGAAATTGTAGAAATACCTGGTGTCATCAAATGTAACAACTATGGTTGATCTTACAATATCCTAATAGCACATGACTAGTAGTATAGTAGGCATGAGAAGTTACTCTCTGCAATAACTAGGCAATTAGTGCTGTAGTGTATATGTGTTGAGTGCCTATGCCCATATTAGGAAATGTAACTTAAGTGGATGTGGTTTTAGTGGCAGAGTTAAGTCAACATGTAACTACATACTAACACAGATATGTACATCACATGTGTGGATGATGTGCTGAGTTGAAGTGTGGTTCAATAGCCATCTGCCCGCCTATTATCATTATCTGTTATCTGCTCCATCACAAGTCACATATTCTGCTCTCTTCTCTAAACTGTAAATCAGGGGTTATGTGCTGAACAGATATCTCAGTTGTTAGCATACCAGTTAATACAGTTATAAGTGAACACAACACAAAGGTTAAAAATATATATCTCATGTGCTGCTGGGCTGAACCCACATATTATCTTCCAAGTTTCTGTCTCATGAGCTTTCATCCAGCTCAATAATTTGCACTCTATGTGGTATTCCTCTATCCCTAAAATCCAGCCCAACCGGGGGAAGTTTAATTATTCTCGGCTGCTTGATGCCTGAACGTGATCCAAACTCTTAGAAAAATTAACGAATAATGTAAACCTTACAAGCATATGTGACCGGATTTGGGAAAATCCGCCTAAACGCGGCAAACCATTTATTTCAGTATCACCGGGTAAAGCCTTATGGGTCGATTTTTTTCGAAAAAATTTTTATGGCAGAAATGGATAGACACCAGTTAGCTCTAGCTTATGACGCAGTTGTGTAAGCTCTGGCGTGCTCTAGAACCCACACTAGGAGGCTAGAAACACTAGCCGGTTGGACTCGTGTACGGAGAGTTGCTAAGAAATTATTGGCGGGCTTTTCACTAACAGCCGGGAAAAAACTGTAGCTAACTAATTCACTTGCTATTCTACATAATTCACGTACTCACGCAATTCTAGTCATCATATAGTTTCTTAAGGAGCCCTGCATTAAGCCTTTTAGACTTCTTTCAATCCGCCTGTAACCGATTTATTCCGTAGTGTCCCGGAGACACGCAGTAATAGTATACGGACACAAGGCACGCCCCCTGACCTTAGCAACGCCTTTACCGGGCGTTTTTTCGAAATCAGCAATAATAAGTTTAGCAAAAATACTGAAGTGTTGTAGTGCGTAGGGCGAAGACGGCTTGTGCTACAGCTTCCAAATTAGGAGGAAGGCATCCCAAGGCCCCGTGCAGCCTACTGGTAGAATAAATTAGACAACTTTAGATGCCGCGTTTAGCCGGGTTTTCACAAATCCGGTCACATATATGCACCATATGTTCTTGTTAGCTTATGGCAACTGTTAAAACTTCTTTGACTAAAACAAAGACCATGGAAAGTCTGGCAACAGTTGCGAGAGTGGTGATTCAGCCCCACCTTCTGGTCCAATCTATCCCCACCACAAGTTTAACCTATCCACCACTATTACTGCATGCAGCAGACCTGAGCATTCTTGCACCATGTTCCTCATGAGTTCTTTTGTTTAGGATACTCCTAAGAGAGCAAAAAAGAAAGGAGCCAACCAGCAGGCTCAGACAAGAGAGTGAAGGAAATAAAAAAGACAAAACCATGTGGTATGCCGATATAATAATTACTAGTATGGCTGTTTAAAATTCCATAATAATTAGGTGTCATTGAAGCTGTGACACAACATCAAACTAAAGTGCCCCCATGTGGAGTTTGCCTTGCTCATCAAACACTGGTAAATTAAGCTACAATTAAACAAAGAAAAACACGTATTTTATTATTTCTTATTTTCACAGAAGTACAAGAGTTTGCACCCTTTGACACCGTGACTGTGCTCTCAGAAATTGGTAAAATATTGAATTATTTAATTATCTGCTAATGATATAATTCATTGCAAATGATAGGAGTATTCGAGACACCATCTCTCCATTAAGTGCAGATAGTGAGTCTTATATAGATGTAATAGCAAAAAACGAACTGCATGATTTTTAACTACATTAGACATCAGTCTAGATGCAGGCAGTGAAGTCAGTGAAACCGGTATGTAACTATACATTTATAAACCCTTGCTAAACTAGATTATTTTTTAATAGATCCGCTCACACTTGAACTGGAAGTCTGTGAGCTAAGAAGCATAGTCAACCAGCAAGCTGACAAAATTAGAAGTCTTCAATCTACATTAACCCTCTCACCGGCAGATAAAATTCATTTATTTATTTTTTCTATATGAATAATGTTTAAAAATAAATATAAAATCAGGAGTTCAAAAAAGTACCTAGCAACCATATATCACGTGAAAGTACATGTATTGTTCAACATTTTTGGTCAAACTTGGTTGCTTAGCAACAAACCACAAAGTGGTTTTGGGACCACAATGTAACTATATCATCATAACAAAGTGATCTGTATGCTTCCAGTGCAATATTAGCAATTGTTTGTGCGTGATTAGATATTTTTTACTGTTATAATAGACAGTTATCTCAGCCAGCAATGCTGTTGCTCACTGATGACACCAGGGGAGGCGTGACTGTTTGCTGGCAATAGCTGGGCAGAAGAACATCAAGAATACAAGAATATTTTACTAACAATTCCAGTCCTCTGCATACACTCACTCCTCTCTCTAGCCACATTCTTACTCATACTCTTCCTTTTTCATCCATTCAATACTTTGTCAACCTTTCTTCATGCTTTCAGAATAATCAGTATTACCATCATCTCACTATTCTGACCTTGCAGAAGTAGAGACATCATCCTTTGAATGAATAGGAAGTCCAAAGTAATTCAGAGAGCAAAGGTGGCTAAGTCAAATCATTGCTCATTGCTGGGAGTTTGTAAGAAAAGAGTTTACAGCTGTGACCAAATTAGCGC